>JAABUN010002881.1_pt1 | contig 28694 bp, 18 predicted proteins | sample 5559311 | NCBI WGS metagenome assembly JAABUN01 (sample SAMN10711877, study PRJNA513370) | rock metagenome | isolation source: Antarctica rocks | place: Antarctica: Victoria Land, Siegfried Peak sud | reverse complement strand
TTGAAAAAAAGTTCATCAGTTCAAATCGCCCAACTAAAGGTGAATAATGAACAAATGCATCGGAGTGGGTCCTTGTTACTATTCAATGTTTGGAAAAAATAAGCAGTGCAAATTCTTCCAAGTATGGTGAATTTCGATGGCAAAATTTTATGCCTTCATTATTAACGTTATCAATTTGCACTTTCAATTAAGGACTGATTGAACAACAGTGGCCCATAATGGTTGCATTATAGCTATAAGCTGAATGTGGCAAAAAAAATTGTTGTTGATAATCAACTATCCATCTTGTGCATTTAGAAATTGTTAGTTGCGGCAATACAACCAGAAATTTTTAGGTAGTTGAATTTGCCGTTGGGGGAATTAGGTAAACTAAGCATCTCCATTTATCACAAGGTTCATCACTAATTGGTTTCTTTACTTTAATAAATATAACGCAAACAATAATAAATATAAAAATAGTTCCACAGCAATGCTACCCTCAGTTCCAATTATATACTTTGATAAAGTAAATCCATTTCAAAAGCATAGATAAGGTAGGCAGGTCGTATATTACTTTATGGTAAAATTGTCTTCCTAATCAACGCTACACAAAATACAAGTTTTAATGAAATATACAAGTACGTGAATAATAATGATTTTAGGATGCCATTGCCGGACTTATGAAGATAACTCCATTCATGATCATGGACAAGTTAAACCATATTGTAGCTGGAGCAATTAATAAAATTTTTTTTAGGTTATTCATTGCTGAACGCTGTTAATACATATCATTTATTACGTAGTTAAAGTATTTGCCTATGCGCAAATTGCCGAGGGTAGATTTTATTTTTATTAATAAAATCAATTTGAATTAGATCATTATGACAGGTTTCATGGCATTCTGTTTATACCTATTCTAAGCCCGCTGCAACAAAAATATACTAAAGCTATAAGGTAACCGGCAGCTTACCTTCTGCTATGCGGGTAAGATCTGCAATGGTAAAATGTTTATTGTTCCGGTAAGGTTCCCAGCAGGGCAGGTGTGGCTTCCAGAAGGGGTTTTGACTAAGGAAAGAACTATTGTCTCCTTCCAGCAACCCAACAAATACTTCGCTGACTATGCGGGCACCCACTTCACCCAACTTAATACCCATTTGCTGCACTTCTGCTTCTTTAAGAATATAAAACCATAGCGGTGTACTGTTTTCAAAATTTACTTTGTAATGTTTGATATCTGCAAAAACATCAGGGCTCATAGGCTGCATGCGCATTGCTTGTGCTACCCGCTGACCGGATGGCAGGCTGAAAGTGAGGCCGCGTAATAAATTGCGTGATGCCAGCGATATTACACCACTAGCAACAGAACCAGGCAACTGAAAAAGTGGTGAAGACAATTTGGTATCAATTAACTTATTGGGGCGCATACTGCCATCTCCCAGATTAAAAAAGGTATGCCAGTCTAAAAACCTGCGGTCAGCACGTTTACCCCCACGAAGATCGTTTGGATCTGTTTGTGCAGGATCAGCTGTGAAGTCAAATATGTCTGCAAAAAATGGTGTTGAATTTGGTTTGTTGGCAGTACCAAAATTAGCCCGGTAAGATGGACGAATCTGGCTATGTCCAAAACGGTAAGCAGCAACCGAAAATTCTACAGGTATGTATGGCTGGTTATGCCAAGCGTAATATTTACGGCCATTATACAATAAATCATCTATTACATCCTGACCGCAGAGCAATGGTAAAAATTCGTGGAGAAGAATCCATTGATAATGCCAGCGTACCAGTTCTTGCGCTTCTTTAAATATAATGGAGGGAGATTTAGCAGGAGATTTTGCTCTTATGGCATCTACCAACACATTATGAAAACGCAGGAATAATACCTGCAATTGAGATATAATAAGATTTTCATCATCGCGCGGATCGCCAATCAATGCGGTATTTTGCGAGTTGCGCGGCAGGTCGAATTTGTCTATACCATCTTTTCCCTGCGATCCAAGTGGAAACAACAGCATCTTAATGCCTAGCCCATCTGATTGATCGTAGAGATGAGGAGATGCTCCGGGACCGCTGCCATACACATTGTCGAGGGCAAGGCTTGGTGTACGGAAATTCTCAATAAATTCAGGGTCCGATTGGCGCTCCAAGCTGGAAGTAGGATCAAATGTAATGTCGTGATCAATAAATTGTCCCAGGAAAGTCATACCGGCACCCATTACCGGCGAATTCGGATTGCCAACCTGCAAATCTGGGTTTGTTATTAAGTCTACCGGATTTTTGCTTAAATCATCGTTGGCATCCATAATACCTCCTTTTTTACCAATGTCTGTAAGTGCCTCTCTTACCTTGTGGCTGTCTTCGGCAAAGGCGGGAAGGGAGGGGAAAATCCTTCCAAATTTTCCTTTGTCATAATAGCGGGATGTAAAAGGAACGATGTCCTGGTAAAGTGCTCCATGTCTGGTCATGATAATGGTTTTTATCAAGATAACAAGTAACTTTTAAATTGTCAAGCCTGCGGAACATACGTAGCAAAATTATAGCTCAATGTGTGGCCCTGCTTACTATTGCTTTGTTGACTAAAACCTGCTTACCAGAGGTATAAAAATTAATCCGCAATATTGCACAATTAGAAAATTATGGTTAGTGATGACAATAAGCAGTTCCCGAATTGAGAATTTCTTGAGGGCTCATTACATAATTTTATAAATGTTGTACGTTCATTTTTCTATTTCCCAATGAGCACGTTATATTCTTTTGGTATAGTTACTCCATTAAATTTATTTGTAAGTCCATAAAAAATTATAAGTGTCAAAGTCATACCCAATACCAAAATTATTTTTGCTTGTTTGTTTGGTGTTAGACCAAAAACCATTTGTTTCATTTTACCATTATGAACCGCTGATAAATGTCCAAAAAAGGAAATGATTGCAAGTCCGTAGTAAGGAATGAAAAACAAGTTCAAGGGAAACGAGTTAAGTCGCGCAACACCAAAGTAAAAATTCGTATCAAGATGTAGATAAAGTCGCCCTGCAAAAACTGCACTTAAATGGATCACAAAAAAACGGCTAAATAAAGGCCTGTCCATATTTGTAATTTGTCGAAAGATGTTGTAGCAGTTTTGCGTTTGCTGATAAATAATTTAAGTCCTGAAATTATTTGTGTAAAAACAGCAAGTAATAAAGTTGTTTCAACAAACATGTTACGATAAAAAAGCCGAAGATTTTTCGTAACTGAAATATGTCTGTCGGCCCCAAAAATACTTATGAAGTGATTAAAAAAATGTAGTCCTGTAAATACTATTATTGCCAATCCAGATATCCAGTGAAGTTGTTTTATATTCATCTGACTGTTTATGTTTTATATTATCGTCCTATTAATAACCCCTTTATGTTAGTTTGCAAATGAATTATACTCATATTAATTAATCCAAGTGTTTGTAGTTTTTCTTCTTCAACTTCTTTTATTGCTAAACCTGCATTTGTACGTTCGTTTTATCAATTCAATAATTTTTTAATTTCTTGTCTGTATTCCGGATTATCTGTCATTCCATTATGCCCCTGACCGTTCAAAATAATTAAAGTGTCTGTTTTTTTAATCATTTGCTTTAATTTAATGGAAGAATTATAATAAATCACTTCATCCTGATTGCCATGGAATATAACAACAGGCATTTTACAATTCTTAATGTATTTACATGTCTCAAATTTATATTTTAAAAGAAACGTAGGGATAATTGGGTAAGTGTGTTTCATCATGTCTGTCAAGCTGTAATAAGGAGCTTGTAAGATTAATAATTTTGGTTTGTTCATAGATGCAACTTTAGTTGCCGGCCCTGTTCCAATTGAGTATCCTAACACAATAATCTTGTCTTCATTATATCTTTCCTTCATTTTATTATAGGCATTTTGCACATCCTGAAACAATTGATCCTGGCTACTAATAGAACCCTGGCTTTTCCCATATCCCCTGTAATCCAAAATGAAGACATCATAGTTCAGGTCTGTATAAGTTTTTGCAAGGTCTCCCCACGAATTTAATGAACCTGCATTGCCATGCAGATAAAATATTAGTCCTTTAACACTGTCTGATTTAAACAAAAGTCCGTTTAATAATTTATCATCTTCCGTTTTAATACTTATTTCTTCAAATTTTTGATCGAAATTAAATTTGAAATTCTTGTCCAATTTGTCAGGGAAGAAAATTAATTTTTCCTGTAACAAAAACAACAATCCGCATATAAGAATATAGAGAACGAATATTATTTTAAATATCATTAAAAGAATTTTTTCCATAGCTGAGGTCTCTTGTAAATAACGCCTACCTGGCAATGTCATTTTGTTAAGGGAAATTGTTGTAGATATCGGCATTCCGTCAGGAATGCAAGGTGGGTAGAAATATTTAATAATGATGTAATCGTTCCGTAGGAACGTAAGGTGGGTAATTGCATAAGAATTCAAGGATTATGACTAAATAGTTCATTTTCCACCTGCCGTTCCTACGGAACAGAACAACTTATTTATTACTTTCTACCTACCTTTCGTTCCTGATGGAACGAAGAATCTCACAGTTGCTATCTCTTAACTAAATGACGTTGGCCTTACGGGTTAGCATTGCAGTCTGGACTTCATCACTCAGTAGTTTTGTGTCCACAATACGGACAAAAAGCAAAAAGTTTTTCAAGTTGACTGAAACACCTGGGGCAAGTAATTACTTTCTCAATAACTGATTTTAGTGGTATGCTTGTCTTAACGGTAAATATATCGGGAATCTCTTTTAAGAAACTTGATTCGTTCCCTTTTTCTGTTATGAGAAAAAGTTTGTCTTTAGCTCTGGTGATTGCAACATAAAAAAGGCGTCTTTCTTCTTCCATAAGCAAATCATGATTTGCCTTTTTGATAACTTGAAAAATTCTGTCCTCTAACCAAATGTCCGGAAAGCCGCCGTTGCCTTCTGTCAATCCAATAATGAAAACAACTTTTGCTTCAAGTCCTTTTGCAGCATGAATTGTTTTTGATTGAACTTTTACGTTCTCGTTTTTAAAACGAAAAAAATAAGGAGCATACATTTTACTTCTTCTGTAGAGAAATAAAATATCATCGTTAGCCAGTCCATCCGCTAACAATTCCTGCACTTTGTCAAAACAAAATTGAATGTTTTCTTCTTCACTGTTACCCGAATACACAACAATTTTGTGTTCGGATTGCTTTGAAGAATGTATTTCCTTTTCAACTTTAAATTTGTTGAACTTGATTACTTCGTTGCTTGCGCCAACAATGTTTTGCGTGCTTCGATAATTCAAATTTAGTATTATAACTTTTGAATTTGGAAAGTGGTTTTCAAAATCAACGATGTAACTCACATTAGAACCTCTGAATCCATAAATGCTTTGCCAATCGTCTCCAACACAAAACAATTGTGTTTCGTTGGTAAGTAAAAGTTTGATTAACTCAACCTGCAAATTATTTACATCCTGAAACTCGTCAACTAAAATGTATTGGTATTTGCTTTTATATTTGTTTGCTATATCCTTATGATTTTTAAATAGGGAAGTGCTTCGTGAAATCAAATCATTAAAGTCAAGATAAGATTTGTCAGTGCAGTACTGAATATATTTTTCAACGATTGGAATTGCTAACTCATAAAAATTTCTAACTCTTTCATGTTGGTCTTTCCTTGCGTTTTCTAAAACTGATTTCAGGTCAATGTTCTCCACCTTAATCATGTCTGTGATACGCATGATTTGAGTAACGAAGTCCTTTACATTTTCGTGATAACCGTTAAATTCTTCTTTATAAGTAAGTGAAGCTGTCTTGTGATAGTTTGCAGGCAAACGATTTTTTACAACCTTGTCCAAAGTGTGATTAAACAAAGCAGAATCTTTGGTCATGCTTTCATAGGTCTTTACTAAAAGTAAGTTCCCTTTTTCAAACTGTTCTTCTTTGTTTTTAGTTGAAAAACTTTTGTCGCTTACATGCTCAATGTAAAGATTGGCTTCAGGAATGAAGAAGTCAGGATGAAACGGAAAGTCCTTCACATTAAGCAAAGGTTCATACTCGTATTTTATACTGTGCCGGTAAAACCAGTCGGCAATAAATTGTTCTGATTTGGAACGGACTTTTGTTCCGTCAAGTGTCGTGAAATATTTGCCGTCTTTAGGTAAATACTTGTTGTCGTTTTTCTTGAGATGAATTTTGTTTACGATGTAATCTAAAATGTACCTTTTAAGTTGAAGTAAAAAGTCTGTGTCCTCACATTGTTCAATCAAAAGTTTATGTGCCACTTCAAAAACCGTTTCGGGTGCAACATGCTTTGAAAGTTCATCTTCTTCGTTTCGTTTTTCGTCACCGATAATCCTGAATTTGTTATCAAACTCATTCACTCCGTAATTACGCAAGATGCTATAACAAAAACTGTGAAATGTTCTAACTGTTAAACCATCAATCCATTTATATTTTTTCTGATTACTAAATCTTTCTTTGTCCTTATCAACTTTGCTCATGCGTTTATCAAACAACATGCTTTCATATTGTCCTGTTGTGTCTGCTGAAATGATTAATCGGTCAATCATTTCATTGGTTGCGTTCTTTGTGAAAGTGATGGCAAGAATACTTGATGGACTTACCCCTTTTTCTTCAATCAGGTAAATGATTTTCTGCAAAAGTGTTTTTGTCTTGCCTGAACCTGCACCAGCCAAAACCAAAAGGCGCTTGTCTTCGCTGACAACGGCTTCTCTTTGTTTATCATTTAAGTTGCTTAAATCTGTTTTGGTTGGATTCACTATCTGAAAATAAATCTATTGAACGATGCTTTGGCTTTGACTTAATGCATAAAATTCATTCTTTCAATTCAAGAATCACTTTGGCATTTTTCTGTTCGGTGGAAGAAATAAAAACTTCATAGCGTTTAGTACCGGCGGTTATGACCATTAGGGAAGTATTGGGTGGAATAGACCCTAAGTTGTCTGCAACCATAATCAACTCATGATGTGGATGTGCGGCATCAATGGCAATGCTGAACGAGATAGGTTTTTCAGAAAGCCTGGCATGCGCCACCAGCAGTGTATTGTTATGATAAACACTAACGGTGTCGCCGTCAACTATACCATTGTCATAAAGGTTAAACCTGATTTCGCCGGCTTCTGTTTCAATTTGTTTTATTAACGGATTTGCCCGTGTTTTCAGTACCGCCGGTGGGGCAGGAAAGACAATTGGCGGCTTTTTTATAACAGCAATGGTATCTGCAGGAATCTCTGCCGGTGGTTTTGCGATTTGGCTAGTCTGCGGCTGTTTCTTTTCAGGTGCGGGAATTGCTTTTTTTGGTACCGGTTTTGATACCGGGGGTTGCCGTTTTAACACTGCTACGGGTGCTTTAGGTGAGGTAGTTACAACAGGTTTTTGCTTTACACATTCGCGAAAGCTGATATCATCCAAAACAAAATCATTTCCGCAACCTCCGGGGGCGTTATCAATCATGATAAGGGTTAAGTCAGTTTCGGAAGCTGGTGCAGTAAAAAGAGCCTGATATTGTGTCCAGTGAGGTGCATCACGCCGCACCAGCTCGCCGGTTCCAAACTGCGCTACAATTTTTCCGGCAGCTGTTTGCAGACGGACGGTAATATTTGGTAACAGGGGAAACGGGCACTTGTCGGTAGGTCTGCACACATTCATCATCCATACAGAGAACTCATAGATGGTAGCTTTTTTTAAACCGGTTATCGGTGTTTTCAGAAATGCACCGCTACCTGGAGACGCATTCACCAGCATCATATTGCCGGCTACGTCACCGGGGGTATGGTCTTCCGGCAGTGTTACCCAGTCGCCGCGAAAACAATCGCTGGTATAAGAAATATAGGAGTAATGACCATCAGTAGGACAGGAGCTTGTTACACGCCTGTAGTCAGAAGGATCTTCTGTATTCAGGTCAGGTACATGGCCGGCGCCAAAGTTGATGGTAATAACCGGTTGTTTAAAAATGCAGTTAGCAGGCTGCGCTTTTAGTTGAGAGGTAAAGGAGAGAATTAACAGTAAAGAAAGTAACTTTTTCAAAATCTTATATTCTTTGCTACTAAGCTACTCCAAATTTGGATTTGTTGTAGGGAAGAACGAACAAATCGTTATATAAAGATTTGAAGAATACCTATCATAAACCAACCTTTAAAAAGTTTGGCGAACCGGGGCTGCAGGAAACCATTCAGGAAAAACAACTAACACGTCGCACATTGCCTGCGTTAATACTATTAGATACTAACATAAACAGCAAGAAAATTGCTATAGCAATCATGACACTAATATATAATGTATTTCCTCCTGATAGCTGATAGCTGATAGCTGATAGCAAAAGAGATAATTTAATTTTGACATAAACTAAAAACAGTTTGGCTGAAACTTGATTGATGTAAAGGATTCACAGACTTGAAAATTTAGTGAATTTGAATTTTATCAGTTTTTGACTTTGCATGCTCCTTTATCAATGAAGGATGCAGGTTTACTACTTCACCTACCATTATTATAGCCGGGTTGGTTATTGGTAAAGGCAACATTGTAAATAAAATAAAAGAAGGCTGTACAGAATTAAAAGCTTTATGTATAGCCTCAGGTGCAGGACTTGGTTGCGGTAGCTGCCGGTCTGAAGTGCAGGTAATATTAGAAAAAATAGTTTCTTTCGATTCTAACGCGGAGCTAAAGGTTTTCAGAAAGAGGGGTTCTTACAAACAATGTTGTGAGTTGAAGCTTGTTCGGTTAAAAATACTGAGTGGTACTTATGTCTTTATGTAAGATTTTTATATGACAAGCTTTTGTTTTTTAATTAAACATTGTTGTGTCACTCACTTGTACTTGTAGATACGATATTCAGCATTCACTATTCAATGTCGTTTAATTAAGAAATTTGTTATGTTATTACTGTTTGAAATTACAATTTGGTTAGAGGTCTTCGTGCCCCTCGTGGATTATCTTTGTGTTCCTTGTGGTTAAATAAGATCTATGATATCAAGAGTTTTTAACCACGAGGAACACAAAGGTAATTCACAAGGGGCACAAGGGATGCCTACTAAAGACGTGCTTCTTAATTCACCGGCATTGATTCACCATTCAATAGTGTTAAGTTAACTTTAAAGTGACGCGTGCTGCTTTCAGCCGCCAGCTATCAGCAGTCAGCAGATCAATGTGTATTAAGTTTCCTCCTGATAGCTGATAGCTGACGGCTGATAGCAAAAGCGACAATTTTAAGGTTGACTTAACACTATTAACACTATTAACACTATAAGCTTATAATTTTTAGTTTCAACTATATCATGGCATCAACAGAATTAATCTATATAAATTTTACCGGTGGAATTGTTTCACCAGGTTATCTAAAAGATTTATTGGAAATAGCTGCCGCTAATAAAGTATCTCATGTAAGTTTCGGATTATTACCACAGTTAATGATGGATGTTCCGACAAAAAATTTCTCTTCTTTTGCCTCCGCCTGCGAAGAAAAAAACATAAAATTTTATAAAAGAAAAGCAGTTGCACCAAACATTGTAAGCTCTTACCTTACTGCCGGAATTTTTACAAGAGATAGCTGGCTTCGCGAAGGTGTTTATAAAGATGTGTTTAATTTATTTGATTATGATCCAAAGCTAAAGATTAATATCTGTGACAGCACCCAATGTTTCGTTCCTTTTTTTACCGGACACTTAAACTGGATATCTTCTGACACTCCACACTTTTGGTATCTGTATATCTTTTTACCAAAATCACAAAATGTAGTTTGCTGGCCTGATTTAGTTTACGCGAATGACGTTGCCTTGCTATCTGCACATTTAGAACAATATCTTTTAAATGCAGGTAAGACTAACATAAACAGTTTATATAAGAAGGTTAAGCCAACCATTTCTTATGTATCCAAAGCTATGGATAAAGAGCTAGAGCTACCTTATTTTTCCCTGCCTTATTATGAAGGATTTAATAAGCACGAAAATACCCAATGGCATGGAATTTACAGGCGCGATGAATTGTTCCAGGTTCAGTTTCTTCTTGATCTCTGTAAGATATGCCTGCAATGCAAAATCGGTGAACTCTATACTACTCCCTGGAAGAGCATTATTATAAAAGGTATTGAAAGTTCACATAGAAATTTATGGGATTACACGCTTGGGCATTACAGGATAAATGTTTGCCATGCTGCAAATGAATTAAACTGGCAGATTGAAGATTATGACGAAGAGGGTTTAATGATAAAAAGGCACATTATCCGGCACTTTGATAAAGAAGATGTACGCACTTACGGGCTTGTTTTTGCAATTCAGACTAATGCAACGTCAAACCTTTTTGGTTCTATCATTATTCGAAAGCAACAGTTTAAAAATTCAAACCGTCTAAAATCGCTTGATCGTTTTGATATTTTGCATACCGGTGATTTTAATCCTAACTCATCTAACCTTGTTGTATACAGGCAGGATATAGAGAAAGAATATTTAGGGCCCTACCTTGTTTCATTATGTAAGTTTTTCTATGAAAGGCAAAGTGCAGAGAAGTCTGTTCCTTCGGAAACAGTTTATCCGCTTGTAAATAATGATGTCAATACAGCATCCGCTAAAATTATTTACCAATGTAAATATTGCTTCACTGTTTATGATGAAGCTTTTGGTGATGCTGAAAACAATATTGCTCCCGGTACATCTTTTAATAACCTGCAGGAGAGTTATCATTGCCCGTTATGTGAATCCGGTAAAAACAATTTTGTAACTATTAATGGAAGCAGCCTTGAATTACAAGACTCTTAAATCAGCGGGGGAGTTATAGTTGTTAAAGTAATTATTCCATTCCTGATTGACAGGTAAATAACAGGTTTGGATGCTTTCCAGGATAGAGTGCATGCTGTTTTTTTTCAATTGTCCCTGGTTGTAAAGTTGGTATATTTTAGTAAGGCCCTTTGCTGTATAAATGGCACAAAGTGGTTCAATATATTTATTAGTTTGAAAAACAAAAGCATCTTCCTCCTTTATAGAACTGGTATTAATCAAATAGTTCAGAACATCTGTATGCATGGAGAGCATATCACAGGCAAGAACCAGCAAATCCACTGCAGGGTATTGAAGGTGCACAGAAAGAATACCTTTTAATGGTCCATATACAGCTAAAGCCATATCGTCTTTTACTATAACCAACTCCGGAAACTTTTTTGCATAAGAAACATATTGTTGTTCATTAACAGATAATACAACCTGCTCAATGGATGCTGCTAATTTGCTTAAAACGAGTTCTGCCAGGGTTAAAGATTTATATTGCGTTAAACCTTTATCAGCACCCATCCGGGTACTTTGTCCGCCACATAGAACAACACCTATCATTTTTTATTAACAGGCTTTTAGAGGATTTTCAAAATAATCAGATTGATCTTCTGTTACTTCACCATCTATACACTTAAAGTCTTTTTCCAATAAAATAAACAAAAACTTTTCGTTGTTAACAGGCATGTTATGATGTAGTGCTACCAGGTTTGTGAATGCCCATTTATTAAGCATATTTACCGGAACAAACAAAGTGAGGTTTCCACTGGTATAGTCAGCAGACAAAGTTTCAGCATCTATGGTTTTAACCGAATAAATTAAAGTACTGTTTGCAAATTCAGTTCTTTCTTCAACGTAGCCTTCTTTTGCAAAAAGTTCAACTTCTGATCTGGATAGTCTCATACGGACAGCGTTACCCTTTATACGAACTTTCATAAGCTAAAACATATATTTTAGATACCCTGCGTACAATTGAATTGACCTATACTGCCTGCTTTAAAATACAGGTCCCTTTTGCGTTTGAATACTTGGTTGTGCTCCATCTATAACAGGCCAACCATCTTTCCAATTAATTTTATCTATCAGCATCACCCTTCGTGTTGGTTCTTTTTTGTCAAAAGCATGATAGATCATCCATGTTTGCCCGGCTTTATCGGTTACTATATCACCATTATGACCAGGCCCGATAAATCCGTCTTCCCCGGCATTTTTCTGAAGTAATAAAGTGCCGCCATTTTCAAGCAATGGTTTACCTTCTTTATCAATATAAGGTCCTTTAAAGTGGGTTGCTCTTCCTGTTTTTACCTGGTAAGTGCTTTTTGCACCTTCACAACAGGAACCAACTGACCCAAAGTAATAATAGTATTTGTCTCTTTTATAAATGTACGACCCTTCATAACTATTGCCTGCAATCTGGAATTTATTACCCTTTATTTTTGTCCCGTTTTTTGAAAGCCGTATTGCATATATACCATTGAAGCTGCCCCAGATAAGATAAGGTTTTGTTTTCTCTTCAAAAAGAACAGGATCTATGGAATTATTTACACCTATCTCTTTACTTAAAAATAATTTTCCATGATCAGTAAATGGACCCTGTGGAATTTTAGAAGTAGCTACTCCAATACCCGGGTTTGGATCTCCCCAGGTTGAAAAAGAATAGTATAAAAAATAAGTGTGCCTGTGATAGGTAGCATCCGGCGCCCATATTCCGCCCTCGCTTTTCCAATTTGGTTTTTTTTGTAATGCTGATCCAGCCACTTCCCAATTTACTAAATTTTTTGAGCGAAGAATTGGGATAATATAAGGGCCGCCAAAATTTTCTTTTACCCAGCTTGCCTGTGTAGAATAAGCATAAAAATAACCATCCTTAGCTCCCACTAAATTAGGGTCAGGAAAGTCATGATTAAAAACTGGATTTTTATAGGTTAGTGTATCTGTGTGTAACGTATCAATAGCTGATTGAGCAATGGTTTCTTGTACACTGATATTAATTATGACGAATATGTAAAAGTTCAGGTAACGGAATTTCATATACATTATTAAGCAATAAGGAAAGTTATTTAGATTTTATGATAACCGTAAAATTTTGTAGAGGCTTCCGAATGGATTAAGGATAGTCATTGGAATCCTCTTATTGCAGCGTTTTCTTTTCCATAGCTTCATTCACTGAAAGTCCGTTGACTAATTTATCGGAATAAATAATGGCTTCTGAAGCTTTTATTTCTTCTTCTTTTGTGAGGTTCAGTATTTTTAATTGCACGGAATGTTTTCCTTTGGTCAAATCGTATTTCCAGCAAAGTTCATGGCGGCGGCCCGTGAAGCTCACCGGAAGCTGCGGCGACTCTACTAATTTTCCATCTACGTACAGCTCTGTATTAAATATATAGGTAGATGTGCTGTTCCCCCGGGAAGCATCTCCTCTTATTACAAAACCGGTACCTTCGAAGTCAAAAGAAATGGCATCTTTAGCAACCGGCCATTTTACCGGTATCTTACCTACAGGATATATTCCGTCAAAACTTTTTTCAAATTTTACGGGCACCGGTAGTTGTGGTTTGATACTGATATTGTCGCCATCTACCTTACCACCATTGCGTTTTATATTTTCCATGGCATGTTTTATACTTACTTCATATACCGTGTTTAGCGACATAGTAGTGTATTTAAAATTGATGGATTCCGCATCGGTCAATCCCATTTTCCAGTAGGCCGGAATATGGTCATACCCTAATACAGCGCCTAAAATGCCACCGGCACTCGAAGGATTGCAGTCGGCATCTTGCCCGCAGCGGGTGGCTATCTCCAGGGTTTTGGTGAAATCTTTATTGCCGTACAATAAGCCCATTACCACATAAGCTGCATTTACTTTAGCATCAATATTAAAAGGAGCAAACACCCCTTCAGGACAACCTATGTCATTAGCCCATTTCTTTTGAACCTCCAGCCAGGTTTGTTTCCAGTCGGCAGGATATTTTTTATGCCACGCAACCACATCAGCTATGCATTGATAAAACTCACTTTGCTTTGGCACTGTTTTCAATGCTTCTTCAACAATGTAATTCATGTTGTCGGAAGTAAAGGCCAGCGTATACATAGCACCCACGTATACGCCGCCATACCAGCCATCGCCATAGTTCATGATATGCCCGATTTTATCAGAAATGGCAGAAGCGGCATTAGGCATACCCGGACTCATGAGCCCGGCAAAGTCCGCTTCAATCTGGTAGTCTATGCAATCCGCGTGAGGGTTATTCTTCCAATAGCCGCATTGCGGTGGCTCAATGCCGTGCAGAATATTATACCGTGCCGCCTGATTGGCATGCCACAAACTATAACCAGCATGGGCAAACGCATAAGCAAAAGAATCTACGGGGGCATCCAATCCGTATTTTTCAAACACGTCTACAAAGGTCAGGTCCATATATAAGTCATCATACAAACCTGGATTATTGAGCATAGTTTCTTTTAAATATCCGTTGTACCATTTCAGTGGTTGATAATCGCCTATGAAGGTGCCCTGAAAACGAAACTCATAGGGGCCGCCAAAGGTCACGCCGATTGTTTGTCCGGCCCATCCACCTTTAATTTTATTTTGCAGCTGTTGCCTTGTAATACTGATTGTTTGAGGCATTGCTTTGGTGGAAATAGATTGTTGTGCCAATACAAATAGCGGCAGTAAAAAATTGAAAAGTAACATATAGGTAACGCTTTTTTTCATATAGCTTATTTAATAGGTAATGGGTGATTATTCCCTTACGATAAAATGCAGAGGCTATGCGTTTAAAATGTTACTTCCATAACCGCTGCCTGACTGTAGCTGCATTCTCTCTTGATAGCTGATAGCTGACTGCTGATAGCGAATACGTCACTTTACACATAACGTAACACCAGCACTGACAAGCACAACAGAAAACCAGGCTCATGCCTATCCTTTACCGGGTATAGAGGGCCTTATTTCTATTTTGCTCGGCAATGTTCGCGGATGCATGTTCAAAAGATCCGCTACCATCTGGCCAATGTCATCCGGTTGAATTTTCCAGGCATCAGCAGCAGTGGGTGTATGATTATCAAAATTTGTAGCAACAGAACCGGGCATTATGGTTGTTACCTTAATGCCGTATTTGCGTAAGTCGAGCATAATAGCTTGTGTAAACCCTACAAGACCAAATTTACTGGCATTATAAGCAGAACCATTTTCAAAAAAATTAGTACCGGCAAGGCTAGCAATGGTAATAATATATCCTTTAGATTGTTTCAACGCCTCCAGACTTGCTTTCACACTGTAAAAAACACCGGTAAGGTTGGTATCAATGGTGTTTTTCCAGTCTGCCTCTGTTAAGCTTTCAATAGAGCCGAAATGACCTACACCTGCATTGGCAACAAGCACATCAAGCTGGCCGAAATGATCTATGACTTTCTTCACAGCTTCTGTTTCAGATGCGAGAGAGCTTACATCAGATTCTATAGCTAGAATTTTTGAAGCATCTTCACTTAATAATCCGGCTGCCTGCTCTGCCGCTGATAAACTCCGGCTTGTAATAGCTACCTTCATACCATTGTTAAGTAACATTTTCGCTATTCCATAACCTATTCCTTTACTTCCGCCTGTTATATAGGCAACTTTGTTATTTTGATTATTCATAAAAATTATATGGTTTAATTATTTATTTAGATAAGAAGAAACACCGGTTCTTATAAAAACCTGGTAAGCTTCAACTATAAAAAAAGCAGCATGAAGATAATAATAAAGCTGGTTTTAAGGATAATAGTTAAAAGCCACTATACTAATAAGAATATTAAATGTCGCTATCAACCGTCAGCTATCAGGAGGAAATACATTACACATTAGCGTCCTGATAGCTGACGGCTGATAGCAATTACTATGACATTTTATGCCTGACACAACACTAGATAAAATTAAAAGTTGTTTTGAAAATTTTTCAGAAAATGGTGCAATCAAGGAAGGAAAATTGGGTTTCTGATAAAAGAGAAATCAGGGCATATTGATAATTATGCTAAATAAACGAATATTATACGAAATTTAAATATTGGTTATAAGCTGTACGGCATAACTCATTACTTTGCACTTAACATAATTCATTTTTAAATCAACTTAAAATAAGCAATGAAACTTACAAGAAATTTAATTGGCGGACTTGCCGGTGCTATCGCATTAAATATTTTACATGAAGCAGTTCGAAGGTTCGATGCCGATGCGCCTCGTATTGAGCTGGTCGGTGAAGAAGCATTATCTAAAATAATAAAAAGCGCAGGTATAGATCCGCCTTCGGGAGAGCCTTTATATGCTGCCACGCTTGCGGGTGACATCGTAAGCAATGGCCTTTACTACAGTATGATCGGCACCGTGAAAGATAAGGACCTGTTGGTAAACGGCGTGAGGTATGGCATTGCTGCAGGGATAGGAGCTTTAGGTCTTACAAAACCACTCGGGTTAAATGATGCACCGGTTAACCGCACCACCAAAACAAAAGTAATGACGGTAGCTTATTATGTTTTTGGAGGATTGGTAGCAGCAGGAGTTATGAAAAGGTTTGGTAGGTAAAGTAGCCTGAATTTTACTTTCACTTTGTTTTAGCCTTGTAAAAATGAGGTAGCAGTTCTATCATCAATAAATAACTTAGATGTGAAAATAAATTTAATTACACTTAAATAAATCCATGGGTATATACTCAATCAAAATACAAAACTTCAAATCTATTAGAGATAGTGGCGATGTATTGATTAAACCTTTGAATGTCTTAATAGGACCTAATGGAGCAGGTAAAAGTAATTTTATAGCTTTCTTCAAATTCCTGAATATGTTGTTTGATATGCAATTGCAAAATCATATTGCGCGAAAAGGCCGGGCAGATGGTTTTATGTATTTCGGCAGGCAGTCGGAATTTATTGCAGGCAATATCATTTTTACAAATGAGAATGATAAAATCAGTAACCGCTATCGTTTTAAGATGGAACCAGACCAGACGAACAGTTTATTTTTTACTGAGGAGTATAGCGACTATAATATGCAGGCTCAACAATCAGATAAGCTTTCATGGAGCATTAAACCTATAAATTTTGGTGGTTCGACCGAAACCAAAATGCATGAGGTTGGAAATTCAACACGTACGGATTTTTTAAAAGAATTTTTAGGTTCTTTTAAGATTTTTCATTTTCATGATACAAGTGATTCATCAAAATTAAAGGGGTTCTGTAATGCCACAGACTATGAATACCTGGTGGAAGACGGAAGCAATCTTCCGGCATTTTTGTATAGAATGAAAGAAACAAAACCAAAGCATTTCAAGATTCTGGAATTTACAGTAAAGTCTATAGCTCCTTTTATTGATAGTTTGTATTTGCAACCTGATCAGATAAATCCTAATCAAATAGAATTGCGCTGGAAGGAAAAAGGGCATGATAATTTGTTTAATGCATATTCCCTCTCTGATGGCACACTTAGGTTTATTTGCCTGTGTACTTTGCTGCTGCAGCCAGATCCGCCAAGTACTATTATTATAGATGAACCTGAATTAGGCTTGCATCCTGCTGCAATTAATAAACTTTCCGCTATGATCCAGAGTGCGTCTGAATCTGCGCAAATAATCATTTCAACTCAATCTATAAATTTGCTGGACCAGTTTAATCCTGAAGATATTATTGTAGTGGAAAGAGAAGATAACCAAACAGTTTTAAAAAGGCTAAGCCAAGAAGAGTTAGGCGAATGGTTGAATGAATACACATTAAGTGAATTGTGGCGCAAGAATATATTGGGAGGCAGGCCATGAAAAGAGGAATATATTTTATAGCCGAAGGAGCTACTGAAGTGCAGTTTATTGAAGAAAGCCTGCGTTATTACTTTATTGCTAAGGGTATTTATGATATCAGGGCAATTAATATGGAAGGCTCAAACAGTTACAATCGTTATTCTAACGATGTTACAACTTTCTTAGAAAGAGAGAACGATATTATAGTAACGACTATGATAGATTTTTTTAGCTTGCCTAACGATTTTCCCGGATATAAACATGCAAAAGAAAAACTAAATGGAAATCAATTGCAGATTGAATATATACAATCAGAGATTGGTAAGAGAATCAATCACAGGAGGTTTGTACCCTACTTACAACTTCATGAATTTGAAGGTTTATTGTTTACAGATATGAAGGGTTTTAATCAGGTTCCTGATTGTAATGCTGAAGTATTGGCAGCATTAAAAGTAATTGTAGATGGTTATCCAAATCCTGAACTCATTAATGATGGGCCGGAAACACCACCATCTAAAAGATTAAAAAGGATAATACCCGGTTACGATAAGCTACTCTATGGAGCCTATATCGCTTTAGAGAACGGGTTAGATTCAATAATTAATAAATGTCCTCGTTTCAAAAATTGGTTGGAAGTATTAGAAGCTAAAGTAAAAGAATAAAATTTCCTACCGATAGTAAACAGGAATACATGAGATTACATCATCATGCACTCAAATTAATTTAAGTATGAATAGCATTATCAATGAGTATTATTATTAAAACTTACTTATCAAAAGATCAAGATTATATTAATCTTTCCACCTGGAAGGAATAGCATAATAATCAAGATCCCATATAGTTTCCTTTATTCATCACCGTTCCAATCACTTGAATGGGAAGTAGTGAAGTGATAGAAAATTCAATTCATCTAAACATTACCGTTTCGTTGTTATCTGATCGAGCAGCAAACTGGCCCTTGCCCCTGAGATACCTGTCGACGGACTCTTGCCTTCTCCTCTAAGTTCTTTCACTATAAGCTCAATCAACGGTTGCTGTACATGCTCAGGATAGGGGATATTGAAAGTTTGCGTATCACCACCTTTCTCTACTGTTATTATGAAGTTATCGAAAAAGGAAAAACTGATCCGTCCGAGGGAACCGATAATCTGTGTTTCATCAATCTGTTGTTCTTTGTTGACTGTGAAGCACCAGCTTCCATTTCCTACAATGCCGGAATCGAATTCAAAATTAGCCATTACTATATCATCTGCCTTGTATGCGCCTGACTGGTTGCGCGATATACCTGAAGCAAATTTCACCGGACCAAAAACAAATTCCAAAAAATCAAACTGGTGTGAAGCGAGGTCGTGAAAATGGCCGCCACCCGAAATCTCAGGAGACACCCGCCAGCGTGGCTGCGGATTTTCACCTGTTTCTTCAGCATAAGGTGGTTTGTGGATACGGATGTTGATGCAGCGGATGTCCCCGATCGTGCCCTGGTCTATCAGTTCTTTAAGCTTTACAAAATATGGAAGTGCGCGACGGTAATAAGCTACAAAAAGAGGTGTGCCTGTTTCCAGGCTGATTTTGTTCATGGCATCGCATTCAGCTGAGTTCCTTGCCATTGGCTTTTCTACATATACAGGCTTGCCGGCATGCATGGCTTTCCTGGCATATTCCAGGTGCGAATCGGGAGGAGTTGCAATATAGATTGCGTTTACCAGGGGGTTATTTATCAGGTCATCTGCATTGTCGTGCCAAAACAGCACGCCATGCCGGGATGCGTAGTCGTAAGCCTTTTCAGGATTTCTTCCCATAACTGCTACCAGCTTTGAATTAGCAACTTTACTAAAAGCAGGTCCGCTTTTTTTCTCGGTTACGTTTCCAATACCGATCATACCCCAGTTAATTAGATCCATCATAAGGTTGTTTTATTTTTACACTAATTGTTGCTATTTCAATTGGTCATATCCCTTGCCCCACCTTTGCATACCTAAAGCGAACGAGGCCTGACTTAAGGATTATTATTTCTACATCTGATTTATATATCCAAACAACCCCGAAGGGCAATGTCATTAAGTTAAGGTTTTGCAATCAATTGTAGTTATATATTTTTTAAAGGAACCCGGTAATGCTCAAAGCTAACTGTGCCTGAGCTTAATAATATGTTACATCTACATTCATGGTAAAAGTTTGAGAAAGCTTAAATAATAAATTACTTAAAATTTATTTTATCATCTATTGCATCGTAATGGTTTCATTATATTAAAAGAAGTGCATCTATCTATAACAATCTTATGGATGTTTTCAAACCCTTACTCACGATATAATAAAACATTTCATAAGAATATGCTCACACTAATCTTTAAATCAGGAAGAACGCAATGACGATGCTTTTAGTCTGCAAAATGTTCTTACAACAAATGTCAAGAATAAATCTTTGTTGATTTGTAAATACCGATTCGTTTCAAACAACAATTTAATAAAATTAATACCGTTTGTATTTCTACGTAAAATCTTCTGATGCAATTCTCTTTTTAATCTCAGAACGATATATTATGGAATAAAATCAAAAATCTTATTGGAATACTCAACTGGCAATATTCCTGTTTTATTAAATAGTAACGGCAACAGATTCAGAAGCTTAAGGGTTAGTTATGTATTGGTTTTGTTGTTTTCATCTTTATTTCCTTTCATTTTCAATGTTGAACTAAAGGCTCAATGTGCAGTAACAGCAACCGTTAGCCGAAATACTGATGCTGCTTGTCAGAATGATGCTTCTCCAATAATAACATTTACCGGAGCTAATGGTACGGCACCTTATACATTTACCTATAGGGTAAATGGAGGGAACAACCAAACGATCACTTCAATAACTGGAAATGCCGCTACTATTTCAGTTCCAACTGCAATAGCAGGTACTTTCACATACGATCTTGTTAATGTTTCCGATGTAAACAACTGTTCAAAGAGTCAAAAGGGATCAGCTACTGTAACAGTTAATACGCTGCCCACCGCTACTATAAGTGGTAACGCTACGGTTTGTGAGAATACAAGTTCACCAAACATTAAGTTTTCAGGTAATAACGGATCATCACCTTATACATTTACTTATTCATTAAATAGCGGCGCCTCTCAAACAATAACAACTTTAGGGAATTCAGTAAACCTTGCTGTTCCAACAGGAACGCCGGGGAACTATATTTATACATTATTAAAAGTAGCCGATGTCAATGGCTGCTCCCAGTCGCAGACAGGTGTTGCTACGGTAACGGTAATGGCTAATTCAACTATGAATTTATCCTCGGCAGCCGGTACAAATGCCCAAACGATATGTTTAGGAGGCACGATCAATACAATTACTTATGCAATAGGTGGGGGTGCAACAGGAGCTACTCTTTCGGGATCATTGCCATCAGGAGTGACAGGATTATATAGTGCAGGAGTATTTACCATAACCGGAACACCAGTGGTTGCGGGAACATTTAATTATACGGTAAGCACAACAGGAAGCTGTAACAATTTTTCTTTAAACGGATCTATCAAAGTTAATACTGTTACACCGGGGGCAATAGCAACAAACCAAACAATCTGTAATGGTGGTGATCCTTCGCTTTTAACGAATAGTTCTTCCGCTACTGGTGGTGGTGCTATAACATATCAATGGCAGCGCAGCACTACCGATTGCATCACAGGTTTCAGTGATATAAGTGGTGCCATTTCCAGTACATATAATCCGCCGGCAGGTCTGGCAGTTACTACTTACTACAGACGTGTGGCTATATCCACCTTAAGCGGTGTTGCCTGTTCATCAGTCAGCAATTGTGCAACTGTAACTATACATGATCTTAGTGCGGGAATAATAGGGAACGATCAAACTTTTTGTAGCCCGGCCGATCCCCCGGCCTTCCTCACTGTAACTCCCGCTACCAGTTCGGGTGCTATTTCTTACCAATGGCAGAGCAGCACAACAGGATGTGCAGGCATATTCACTAATATTTCCGGAGCTACTGCTGCCCTTTATAATGAACCGTCCGGACTTACCCTTACTACTTATTATAGAAGGGTTGCTACCTCAACTGTTAATGGAGTTACCTGTTCTTTAAATAGTAACTGTGTAACCGTTACAGTAAACAATGTAACACCAGGTGCTATTGCCGGGAACCAAACGGTCTGCGGTGGGAGTGCTTTCACCTTGACAGAAACTACGGCTGCTACCGGAACAGGCATTCTAAACTACCAGTGGCAAACCAATACAACAAGCTGTGGCAGCGCTTTTACTAACATTATCGGAGCTACTTCGGCTACCTACAATGTTCCGGCCGGTTTAGCCGTTACAACATTCTTCAGGCGTGTTGTGAACTCGACAATTAACGGAGTTGTATGTACTGCAATCAGTAATTGTTTAACGGTAACGGTAAATAATATTAGCGGAGGTACTATCAGTGGTGATCAAACGATTTGTAGCGGGGATGATCCAGGTGCTTTCATAAACAATATACCGGCAAATGGAACCAATGCTATTACCTTTCAATGGCAAAGGAGCACAATTGATTGCAATACGGGTTTCAGCAATGTCAGCGGTGCTACGTTGAGCACTTATGATCCTCCTGTTGGTTTGACAGTTACTACTTACTACCGGCGTGTTGCTACATCCGTATTGAATGGAGTAGTATGCTCGTCAAACAGCAATTGTGTAATAGTAACGGTGCATGATCTTACCCCGGGTTCGATAGCAACAGATCAGACGATTTGCAGCGGCGGCGATCCTGCGGCTTTTAGCAGTGTGGCAGCAACGAGCTCAGGAAGCATTTCCTATCAATGGCAAAAAAGCACGACAGGCTGTTCCGGCACCTTTAGTAATATTTCCGGAGCTACTGCTAATATATATAATGAACCGGCAGGTGTAACGGTTACCAGTTATTATCGAAGGGTTGCAACGTCAACTGTCAATGGTGTTACCTGTTCTTTAAACAGCAACTGTGTAACCGTTACAGTAAATGATGTAACCCCCGGCACTGTAATAGGAAATCAGACGGTATGTGGTGGAGGTGCTTTCGCCTTAACAGAAACTACCGCTGCTACCGGAACAGGTTCTCTCACTTACCAGTGGCAAAGTAATACAACGGATTGTGGTAGCGCTTTTACTAATATTATTGGAGCAACTTCAGCTAATTATAATGTACCGGCTGGTTTAACGGTTACAACATTCTTCAGGCGTGTTGTGAATTCAACGATCAATGGATTTGTATGTTCTGCAACCAGCGAGTGCCTAACAGTAACAATAAATAATGTTAACGGAGGCATTATCTCAGGTAGCCAAACTTATTGTAATGGTGGCAATCCTGTGGCTTTCACCAGCAGTGTAGAGGCTACAGGAACCAGTGCGGTAGCCTATCAATGGCAAAGCAGCACAATTAATTGTACTACGGGTTTCAGCGATATCAGCGGCGCCACTTTAAACACCTATGCGCCACCGGCAGGAATTATAATTACAACTTATTACCGGCGTGTTGCCACATCAATTGTAAATGGAGTTACCTGTACATCGAACAGCAATTGCCTTACAATTTTTATTAATGATGTGGCGGCAGGCACGGTTACAGGAACGCAGACGATATGCGCGGGAGGCGATCCTTCTATTTTTACAAGCGCTATAGCGGCTGCCGGTTCAGGTGTTGTTACCTATCAATGGCAGAGCAGCATTGCAGATTGTAATACCGGATTCAGTAATATTTCAGGTGCAAACTCAGGAACTTATGATGTGCCTGCAGGATTGTCGGTAACCACTTATTACAAGCGAATTGTTACTTCAACATTGAATGGTGTAATCTGTACAGCAACAGCCAACTGTATTACAGTTACTGTGAATCCGCTGCCGGTGATGACCAGCGCGAGTACGGCAACTATTTGTAGTGGAAGTGCGCTGAACATTCCCTTAACAAGCAGCATAGCAGCATCCTATACATGGATCGCGGCAAACAATCCAAATACAACCGGTGAAAGCATTACCACTGAAACAACCGGTACCATTAACAACACCATATTCAACAATAGCACAACTGTTCAAACGATTGTTTATACTGTTATTCCGAAATCTACCGCAAGTGGTTGTTTTGGCCAGCTCAAACACTAACAGTTACCGTTAACCCGACACCTGTTGTTACTATCGCTGCAAATTATTGTTATGGCGGGGGAGTGGTACAGTTAACAGCCAGTTCATCACTGCCTTCAACTTTTTTGTGGAATACTGGCGAAACTACCCAAAGTATATTAGTTGATCTTGCAGGTGGATATAATGTCCAGGCTACGGCGAGCGGCTGCCCGGCAACAGCTTATATCCAGGTAGCTAATGAGTTGGTTACTAATGGAGACTTTTCTGCCGGAAACATAGGGTTTACCGGGGATTATGGTTATGTAAATAAAACACTTTATAATGGTTTGTATCCTGAAACCAAGTACACTGTTAATGATAATCCTAATTTAAATCATAATAATTTTTGGGGAAGGGATCATACCACCACTAAGGGCAATTTTATGATTGTAAACGGAGCAGGAAAATCCACTACCGTTGTGTGGCAGGAGACTGCGGTTGTAAAACCCAATACCACTTATTATTATGCTGCCTGGGCCATAAGCCTGAACAGTGTTCCCCCATATGCACAGTTACAATTTGCTATAAACGGGGTTCCATTTGGTACGACCGCTGTTCTGGCACCAAGGCCTAACAATAATAACCCGCCATATAACTGGATCCGTTTTTATGGCACATGGTATTCGGGTTCCGCTACCAGCGCCCAAATCTCTGTTAATGATTTACAAATTGCCGCAGGGGGAAATGATTTCGGATTAGATGATATTTCCTTTGGTACGCTGGATCCGATTCGATTTGATGTTAATGGAAGCAGTGAAGTATGTACTGGAAGCACGCTAAATCTGATGCCAAATGTAAAGGGTGGAACGGGTACTATCACTTATAGATGGACAGGTCCAAATGGTTTTACTTCAACCATTGCGAATCCAAGCATTCCAAATGCTACCGCAGCTAATGCGGGCACGTATACGCTTACTCTTGCGGATTTTTATGGTTGTCCTGTAACCGGACAATATACTGTGAAGGTAAATCCAATCCCAATGTCCTCTTTTACAAAAACGGATGTAAGCTGCTTTGGCAGTGCTACGGGATCTATCAACCTGACCGTTACGGGCGGTACGGCACCTTATTCTTTTGTGTGGAGCAATGGGGGAACTACGGAAGACATTGCCGGTTTGACTGCAGGAACATATACGGTTACTGTCACCGATGGTGCTGGTTGTACAACGGGGGGAAGTGTAACGATCAATCAGCCGGCTGCGGCTGTCACAGCTACGCAAGTTGTGACTAATGTTAAGTGTAGCGGTGCATCCACAGGATCTGTGGTGATTACACCAAGGGGTGGTGTAGGTCCGTATACCATTTCACCGGCACAAACTGGTCTGGCTGCGGGTAGCTATACGTTTACAGTAACTGATGCAAACAATTGTTCGATTGCTGTGGCGGTGACGGTTACAGAGCCTGCTGCGATTACTGCTACCACTGCTATAAGTGATATAAAATGTAATGGAGCTTCAACGGGTTCTGTAATGATCACACCATCAGGCGGTGTTAGTCCTTATAACATTTCACCTGTACAGACCGGCCTTGCTGCGGGTATCTATAATTTTACGGTAAAGGATGCGAATAATTGTTCGATTATTGTACCGGTGACCGTTAGTCAACCGGCTGCGATTACTGCTACCACTGTTGTTACGAATGTAGAATGTAATGGCGCTTCAACGGGTTCTGTATTGATCATGCCCTCTGGTGGTGTTGGGCCTTATACTATTACACCTGCACAAACCGGGCTTGCTGCTGGTAAATATAAGTTTACTATTACCGATGCAAATAATTGTTCGATCACTGTTCCTGTTACCATTACGCAACCTGCAGCGATCACTGCAACCGCAGCTATTACGAATGTAAAATGTAATGGTGCTTCAACGGGATCAGTCGTAATCACACCATCAGGTGGTGTTGGTCCCTATACTATTACACCTTCGCAAACCGGACTTGCAGCCGGGAACTATAATTTTACGGTAACGGATGCAAATAATTGTTCGATCACTGTTCCTGTTACCATTACGCAACCTACTGCAATTACTACAACTAAAGTAATTACTAATGTTACCTGTAACGGCGCTTCAACGGGATCAGTGGTTATTACACCAAGTGGTGGTGTTGGTCCCTATACTATTACACCTTCGCAAACTAATCTTGCAGCTGGTAATTACACTTTTACGGTAACGGATGCAAATAATTGTTCGATCACTGTTCCGGTAACCATTACGCAACCCGCAGCGATCACTGCAACCGCAGCTATTACGAATGTAAAATGTAATGGTGCTTCAACAGGATCAGTTGTTATCACACCATCAGGTGGCGTAGCTCCGTACACTATATCACCTTCGCAGACAGGCCTTGCTGCAGGCACCTACACTTTTACAGTAACGGATGCAAATAATTGTTCAATTACTGTTCCGGTAATCATTAATCAACCTGCAGCAATTACTACAACTAAAGTAATTACTAACGTTACCTGTAACGGCGCTTCAACAGGTTCAGTGGTTATTACACCAAGTGGTGGTGTTGGTCCCTATACTATTACACCAACACAGGCTAACCTTGCAGCTGGCAACTATACCTTTAAGGTAACTGATGCAAATAATTGTTCGATCACTGTTCCGGTAACCATTACGCAACCTGCAGCAATTACTACAACCGCAGCTATTACTAACGTTACCTGTAACGGCGCATCAACAGGGTCAGTGGTTATTACACCAAGTGGTGGTGTTGGTCCCTATACTATTACACCAGCACAAACTAATCTTGCAGCTGGCACCTATACCTTTACAGTAACGGATGCAAATAACTGTTCGATTACTGTACCTGTAACCGTTAGTCAACCAGCTACGATTACTGCTACTACTGTTATTACGAATGTAAAATGTAATGGCGCTTCAACTGGATCAGTAATGATCACACCAAGTGGTGGTGTTGGTCCCTATAATATTAAACCAGCACAAACTAATCTTGCAGCTGGCAACTATACCTTTACAGTAACGGATGCAAATAATTGTTCAATTACTGTACCGGTGACCGTTAGTCAACCGGTTGCGATTACTGCTACCACTATTATTACACATGTTGAATGTAATGGAGCTTCAACGGGATCCGTAGTGATCACACCAAGTGGTGGCGTGGGGCTTTATACTATTACACCTGCACAAACCGGGCTTGCTGCTGGTAAATATAAGTTTACTATTACCGATGCAAATAATTGTTCGATCACTGTTCCTGTTACCATTACGCAACCTGCAGCGATCACTGCAACCGCAGCTATTACGAATGTAAAATGTAATGGTGCATCAATAGGATCAGTTGTTATTACACCAAGTGGTGGTGTTGGTCCCTATACTATTACACCTTCGCAAACTAATCTTGCAGCTGGTAATTACACTTTTACTGTAACGGATGCAAATAATTGTTCGATTACTGTTCCGGTAACCATCACTCAACCTGCAGCAATTACTGCGACTAAATTAATTACTAATGTTACCTGTAACGGCGCTTCAACTGGATCAGTAATGATCACACCAAGTGGTGGTGTTGGTCCCTATACTATTACACCAGCACAAACTAATCTTGCAGTTGGCAACTATACCTTTACAGTAACGGATGCAAATAATTGTTCGATTACTGTTCCGGTAACCATCACTGAACCTGCAGCAATTACTGCGACTAAATTAATTACTAATGTTACTTGTAACGGCGCTTCAACAGGTTCAGTGGTTATTACACCAAGTGGTGGTGTAGCACCTTACATTATTTCACCATCACAAACTAATCTTGCAGCGGGCACTTACATCTTTAAGGTAACGGATGCCAACAATTGTTCGATTACTGTACCTGTTACCATCACTGAACCTGCAGCAATTACTGCAACTAAAGTAATTACTAATGTTGCCTGTAACGGCGCTTCAACGGGATCAGTTGTTATCACACCAAGCGGTGGTGTAGCTCCGTACACTATATCACCTTCGCAAACCGGACTTGCAGCTGGCACCTACACCTTTAAGGTAACGGATGCCAACAATTGTTCGATTACTGTTCTGGTAACCATCACTCAACCCGCAGCGATCACTGCAACTGCAGCTTTTACAAATGTAAAATGTAATAGCGCATCAACTGGATCAGTCGTAATCACACCAAGCGGTGGTGTTGGTCCCTATACTATTACACCATCACAAACTGGACTTGCTGCTGGTAGTTACACTTTTACAGTAACGGATGCAAATAATTGTTCAATCACTGTACCTGTTACCATTACGCAACCTGCCACAATTACTGCAACCGCAGCCGTAGCTATTACTAACGTTAAATGTAATGGCGCTTCAACGGGATCAGTTGTTATCACACCAAGCGGTGGTGTTGGTCCCTATAATATTAAACCAGCACAAACTAATCTTGCAGCTGGTAATTACACTTTTACGGTAACGGATGCAAATAACTGTTCGATCACTGTTCCTGTTACCATTACGCAACCTGGAGCGATCACTGCAACCGCAGCTATTACTAACGTTAAATGTAATGGTGCATCAACAGGATCAGTTGTTATTACACCAAGTGGTGGTGTTGGTCCCTATACTATTACACCTTCGCAAACTAATCTTGCAGCTGGCACCTATACCTTTACAGTAACGGATGCAAATAACTGTTCGATTACTGTACCTGTAACCATTAGTCAACCAGCTACGATTACTGCTACCAGTGTTATTACGAATGTAAAATGTAATGGTGCTTCAACAGGATCAGTTGTTATCACACCATCAGGCGGCGTAGCTCCGTACACTATATCACCTTCGCAGACAGGCCTTGCTGCAGGTAGTTATACTTTTACAGTAACGGATGCAAATAATTGTTTGATTACTGTTCCGGTAACCATCACTGAACCTGCAGCAATTACTGCGACTAAAGTAATTACTAATGTTACCTGTAACGGCGCTTCAACGGGATCAGTGGTTATTACACCAAGTGGTGGTGTAGCACCTTACATTATTTCACCATCACAAACTAATCTTGCAGCGGGCACTTACATCTTTAAGGTAACGGATGCAAA
>JAABUN010002880.1_pt1 | contig 28695 bp, 21 predicted proteins | sample 5559311 | NCBI WGS metagenome assembly JAABUN01 (sample SAMN10711877, study PRJNA513370) | rock metagenome | isolation source: Antarctica rocks | place: Antarctica: Victoria Land, Siegfried Peak sud | reverse complement strand
CCAATTCTTGTTCATCCGATGGATAAGACGGATAATTATATTAAACGTTGTATTGCAGTAGGTGGCGATACGCTCTTAATAAAGGATGGAAACGTTTACATCAACAGTGTTGCTTCTCCTATACCGGCTGCTTCCCAAAAAGAATATATTGTTGAAACAAATGGCCAGCCTTTTAATGATGAATTTTTACAAACTGAATTACACATAAATACTGATGATCCTGCTTATCAATATTATCCTTACGAAGGAAAAGCAAATGCGTATGTTATAAACATGACTCCTGCCGAGGCTAAGCTGATAAGCAAGCAATCTAATTTTAAAAGCATGGAACCCGCTTATAGTAATATGCCTGGTCAAACTTTTCCTTATAGCGCTAACAATTTATGGACGGTTGATAATTTTGGACCTATTTATGTTCCTGCAAAAGGAAGCACAATAACACTCACTTGCGGTAACATAGATATTTACCGCAGGCTTATTTCGGTTTATGAAGCACAAAATTTAGAAGAAAGGGATGGAAAATTTTTCATTAATGGAAAAGAAACTACAACGTACAAATGCAAATGGAATTATTACTGGATGATGGGCGATAACCGCCACCGCAGCCAGGATAGCCGTTATTGGGGTTTTGTGCCCGAAACGAATATTGTTGGGAAAGCCTCGTTAATTTGGTTTAGCTGGGAGAAAGGTCCGCGTTGGAACCGTTTGTTTAAAAGCATAAAATAATATATCTTTAATTTTTGATCGTCCTTCCCGGTTTTGCCGGGAGGGACTTTTTGTCTAAATGCGATTGTAAGAAATGAATAAACAAGAGTATCAATTTAAATTTGAAGTGTACGATTCAATTGATGATCTAACTGAAGAAGATGCCTGGTTATTAAGAGAAGCGCGGAAAGTTACACAACATGCGTATGCGCCATATTCGCACTTTCAGGTTGGCGCTATTGCCCGCTTAGATAACAATGAAATTGTAGCGGGAAGCAACCAGGAAAATGCCAGCTTTCCTGTTGGGCTTTGTGCTGAAAGAGTGTTATTGGCATCTGCTGCTTCATTGTTTCCAAAGATTCCTATAAAAACAATTGCCATTAGTTATCACAACCACAAAGGCGAAAGTAAGCATCCCATCTCTCCATGCGGTATTTGTCGCCAAAGCTTACTTGAATACGAGAGCCGTGTTAAACATCCCATCCGGTTAGTTTTAGGGGGCTTGGAAGGAAAGGTGTATATAATTGAGAGGGCAGGTATGCTGCTGCCGCTAAGCTTTACTGCTGAGGATTTAAGCTGAACGAATTAGAGATAGAGACTAAAAAAGGCTCCTAAAAAGGTTAGGATTATCTTTCAATTAGTTCTCAGTTTTAGAAAGCTTCAGATTTAAACTACGTCAGCTAAGGAAGTTGTGAGAGGGGACAGTGCAAAATGTATAATATTAATTACCCCTCTATTTTTTCTTTTGCAAGCTTCAATGCTATCTTCAGTTGCTCTTTAACTGTTAGATTGCTATTGTTAAGTTCAACCGCATCTTTTGCTTTTCGTAAAGGACTGAATTCGCGGTTGCTATCAATGTAATCTCTCATTTCGAGGTTTGCCTTTACCTCATCAATTGTAATATGAGGGTTTTTCTCCAGCATTTCTCTAAACCTTCTTTCAACCCTTATAGCAGGATCGGCAGTTAAAAAGATCTTTAGTTCAGCTTTTGGAAAAACGGTAGAACCAATATCACGTCCATCCATAACTATCCCTTTTCCCTTACCCATTTTTCGTTGTTCTGCTATTGCAAACTCACGTACTTCTTTTACAGCAGCCACTTCACTCACATTTTCGGCTACCAGCATATCACGTATCAGCCATTCTACATTTTCATCATTCAAGTGCATCTCGCAACTGCTGTTTTCTTTGTTATAGCTAAATTCGAGCGTAATGTTTTTAATGGCATTAATAACTTCCGAAGAATTATTCCAATCAATATGATTTCGTAAAAAATATAAAGTTACAGCACGGTACATCGCCCCACTGTCAATAAACACATAATTAAGTTCAGCAGCTAAAGCCTTTGCAAGGGTACTTTTTCCACAGGATGAATAGCCGTCTATAGTAATTATGATCTTATTCATTTGGTAGTGCTGCAATAGTTGTTAATGCAAATGTGTAAACAAATAGCTGAAAAAAAAAGTATTACGAATTGTATTTAATGTTTTACTTGTATAAACTGTAACAAATGTTTTTTGAGATTATTGTTCTCATTAGCTTTTTCATATCAAAATATCCTACGAAAAAAGCCACCCTTTCAGGTGGCTTTACTTAAAATTTTTAGAGATTATTTGCTATGCATTACTTTGTTCTTTCTCTTCCACACCTTTTAAAGTGAAAACAATCTTTGCATTGTCTTTATCCAACTCTGCTATTAATATATCCCCGTTCTTAACATTCATATTTAAAATTTCCTCTGCCAACGGGTCTTCAAGGTACTTTTGAATAGCCCTGTGCAATGGCCTCGCGCCAAACTGAACATCATATCCTTTTTCGGCTATAAAGTCTTTAGCTTCTTTAGTTATTTCCAGGCTAAATCCAAGCGTTGATAAACGTTTCATCACTCCTTTCATCAGTATATCAATGATCTCAAAAATGTTCTCTTTACTTAGCGAATTAAATATCACTACATCATCAATCCTGTTAAGAAATTCAGGTGAAAAAGTACGTTTCAGCGCTTTTTCAATTACCGCCTTGTTGTTTTCCTCGGCATTCTGAACACGGCTGGCAGTAGCAAATCCTACTCCTTCACCAAAATCCTTCAACTGGCGTGCACCAATGTTTGAAGTCATGATGATTAGTGTATTTTTGAAATCAATCCTTCTGCCTAATCCATCTGTTAACTGACCATCATCTAATACCTGCAAAAGAATATTGTAAATATCGGGATGCGCTTTTTCAATCTCATCCAACAATACAACACTATAAGGTTTGCGTCGAACTTTCTCAGTTAATTGTCCGCCTTCCTCATAACCAACATACCCGGGAGGCGCACCAACTAAACGGCTTACAGTAAACTTCTCCATGTATTCACTCATGTCAATACGGATAAGTGCATCTTCACTATCGAACATGTAACGGGCCAAAGCACGCGCAAGCTCTGTTTTACCTACACCTGTTGGACCTAAGAAAATAAAAGTACCAATAGGCTTTTTAGGATCCTTCAATCCCACACGATTACGTTGTATAGCCTTGGTAACCTTTTCAAGCGCCTGCGGCTGGCCAACTACCATTGCTGCCATATCTTCACCCATTCTGCGGAGCTTCAGTGTTTCTGCTTCTACCATACGTTTAACAGGAATGCCTGTCATCATGCTTACAACTTCTGCTATCGCTTCTTCATTTATGGGATAACGCTTGTTTTTGCTTTCTTCTTCCCAGTTAGTTTTGGCTTTATCTAAAGCCTCGCCCAACCGTTTTTCTGTATCGCGTAAAGCTGCAGCTTCTTCAAAGCGCTGACTTTTTACAACTTTATTTTTCTCCAGCTTTATATCTTCAATCTTCTTTTCTAAGTCTAAAATTTCCTGTGGTACATTAATGTTCTTTAAATGGACTCTTGCACCTACTTCATCCAATACGTCAATAGCTTTATCTGGCAATAAACGATCGGTCATATACCTATCGCTTAACTTAACACAAGCATCAATAGCGTCTTCAGAATAAGATACACTGTGATAATCCTCGTACTTACTTTGTATGTTTGTTAGGATTTGGATAGTTTCATCTACTGTGGGCGGATCTACCATTACCTTTTGAAAACGACGGTCTAATGCGCCATCTTTTTCAATGTACATTCTGTACTCATCTAATGTTGAAGCACCAATGCATTGAAGTTCTCCCCTTGCTAAAGCCGGTTTAAAGATGTTTGAAGCATCTAACGAACCGCTGGCACCACCGGCACCAACAATAGTATGTATCTCATCAATAAATAAGATAACATCTCGGTTTTTTTCAAGCTCGTTCATAATGGCTTTCATCCTCTCCTCAAACTGGCCACGATATTTTGTACCTGCTACAAGTGCAGCAAGATCCAGACTAATCACTCTTTTATCAAACAACACTCGGCTAACTTTCCTTTGTACAATGCGCAAAGCAAGACCTTCTACAATAGCAGTTTTACCCACACCAGGCTCACCAATTAAAATAGGGTTGTTCTTTTTTCGGCGACTCAATATTTGGCTAACTCTTTCAATTTCTTTTTCCCGGCCAACTATGGGGTCTAAAGAACCACTTTCTGCTAATTTGGTAATGTCTCTTCCAAAATTATCTAAAACCGGCGTTTTGCTTTTTGCATTGCTTTGTTGCTTGCTTTTCTGTTGAGAAGAATAGCCTCTTCTTTCATCATCAAAGTCATCGTCGTTGTCTTCGGTGTATTCGCTCCTGGGGTCGTTACTGCGAACCATGCCTAATTCATTTCTAAAAATGTCGTAATCCACATCAAACTGATTTAAGATTTGAGTTGCAATATTTTCTTTGTTTTTTAAAATTGAAAGCATCAGATGCTCGGTTTCTACAAGCGGGCTTTTAAGCGCCTTCGCTTCTAAAACGGTTACCCGTATTACTTTTTCGGCCTGCTTTGTTAAAGGCAGGCTATTGATGTTTGCAATGTTCTTACCTGTTTTATCTTTAACTGCGAGCTCAACTTCTTTGCGAAGCTCATACAGATCCACATTCAAAGTTTTTAAAATGCGGATAGCTGTATTTTCACCTTCGCGTATTAAGCCTAGCAGTAAATGTTCAGTACCGATAAAATCATTACCCAGCCTCAAAGCCTCCTCCCTGCTAAACGAAATAATCTCCTTTACCTGCGCTGAAAAATTATTATCCATATAGTTTAAATTACGTTGATACAATAATAACAAATATTTTTGGAGCTTGTTTGTATGCAGTTATACACACTTGTTAATCAAACTCTAAACATAAAGCTATGAAGGTCAAAATTGATACCAAAGAAAAATTTCATGTTATAACGCTAACCGACCCTCATGTATCTGCCAATATAGCAGCAGACCTTACTAAATTAGTTACGGAATTTTTACATGCAGAGATTAGCAATGTGGTATTAAAGTTTGATAACATCACTACTATTGAAGACGATGCCGCCAGGCAAATTGCTGCTTTGCAGCAAACCTTTTATGAAAATAATTCTTCGTTTGTTATTTGTGAACTTCAACCCGAAGTTGAGCAAAAGCTTGAGCAACTTGATTTATTGGAAGTGATAAATACAACACGTACCGAAAGCGAAGCGTGGGATATTGTACAGATGGAAGAAATTGAAAGAGAATTGCTAACTGATGAGAATGTTGGATTTCCTTCGCATGGAGAATAGCAGGGTTGCAAAATATCATGTATGCAGCATAGTAAAATTTTTATTGTCCTATTGGTAATATCTTTATCGCTTTAAAAATTTACGCTGCACATGTTTGGAGTAACTATCTTAGGAAATAATTCTGCTTTGCCGGCTTTCGACAGACATCCAACTGCACAAATAGTTACCCTTGACCAATACCAGTTTCTTATTGATTGCGGCGAAGGAACACAAATGCAATTATCAAGATATAAAATACGGCGCAGCCGCATTAATCATATTTTTATTTCTCATCTTCATGGCGATCATTATTTTGGCCTGCCAGGTATTATAACAAGCATGGGTTTGCTTGGCCGCGATACCGATCTTCATGTATATGCATCACCACCTTTAAAGAATATTCTTGATAATATTTTGCAGGCAGCAAGTGCAGTATTACCTTATCAGCTTCATTTTCACCCCATAACTGAAGAAGGAATTTTAGTGGACGACCCTAAATTTTCGGTTGAGTGTTTTGAAGTAATACACCGCATTGAATGCTGGGGATTTCTTTTTCGAGAAAGAAAAAAACCACGTAAGATCAACAAAGAAGCTATCAATTCTTACCTTATAAGTTCAGATAACTTTGAACGTTTGAAATTGGGAGAAAATATAACAACAGAAGATGGCAAAATATTACCAAATGAAGAAGTGACTTTGCCTGCCAAACCTGCCAGAAGCTATGCTTATTGTGCAGACACTATTTATAATGAACCCATAGCAGACAAGGTAAAAGATGTATCTCTCTTATACCACGAAACAACTTATTTAAAAGGTTTGGAAGAACGTGCTGCTGCACGTTTTCATGCTACCACAACTCAGGCAGCAAACATAGCAGCAAAAGCAAATGCTGAAAACCTGCTGATAGGACATTTTAGCAGTAAGTATGAAAATTTAGATGAGTTTTTAACCCAAGCATCAGAAGTTTTTCCTAACACCCAGTTAGCTATTGAAGGGGTAACTTATCGTATTATATAATTCTTATTTCATTAACCTTTCATTAAACATTACGATCAGTTTAAACAGGTCGTTATATTTATTTAAAGGCAAGGTTTCAGCTTTATCAAAAACATCATGATAGGCCTTAATACCACCAAGAGTATAAATGAAAAACGAAGGAACACCTTTTTCAGTAAACCAATAATGATCGCTGTTTGCAGCCTTGCCACGTGCATTTATCTTTACGAAATATTTACCATCATCGTTAATCGTGTTTAGCAGTGCAAACTCTTTAGGAAATTCTGTTGCATTAACTACTGTTATTCCTTCATCACCTGTTCCAACCAAATCTACATTTGTTAAAAATCGTATTTGGTTCAGAGGCACTAAAGGATTTTCTGTAAAATATTTCGAACCTAATAAACCTGCTTCTTCACCTGCAAAACAAATAAAGCCAATTGTATAAGGTTGGGGATTTGCCGCATAATATTTAGCAAGACTTAACAAAAGCGAAATACCACTTGCATTATCATTAGCTCCGGGAAAATAAGTCCTCTTGCCCATGCCACCCAAATGATCGTAATGTGCAGTAAAAAGAATAATTGAATCAGGCTTAACGGTTCCCTTAACCATTGCACAAACATTTGATGCTTCAAAACTTTCTATAAACCTGTTTTCAATATTTACCTGCACATTTACAGGTTTTTTAAACATGGCTTTTTTATCAACCTTTATAGTTGTAAAATCTGCCACTTCATGTGCTACAGACCATGTTAATTTATTTTCAATCGAAAGCAGTAAGTGCTTGTCCGTATTTATATAATGAGTGCTGTCCTCTTGTGCCAGTGTTGCTTTACCTTTTACACTGCGGCTATTTGGCAATATAATAAAATCTCTTCCCGGTACTAACTGGTTACCATTAACTGATACTTCCATTTTACCGGGAAATGTATTTACCGGAAAACTAAATGTTTGAAAGAAGCTGTTTCTGTTCATCGGTTGCAATCCAAAGGATTGCAGTTGCCCAGACAAAAAAGTTGCAGCCTTACCCATGCCATCGTTCGTATAGCCTCTTCCCCAAAAAGTTGCGGAGGTAAGGGTATCTACCAATCGTCTTGCAAATTTATAATCCTGGCTAAATGAAGAGTAGTTTATGAATAAAAGAACAGCAATGAAATATTTTTTCATAGGGTTGGGGAGGTGTAAGGTTAATGCATTATGACGGAAGACATAGGAAGAAGTGGTGTGAGTTATGAGGCTATAAGCTACGACCTTTATAGGTTACAGCATCTCCTTGTAGCTCATAACACTCTATTAAAACTACTGCATCATAAATTCATAAAACCCCGGAAACTCTCTTTGCCATGCCTGCTCATTATGTTTGGAAATAGGCGACATCAGACGACGTAATGAATAACGGCCTTTCTTTTCAATAATAGCTATAACCTTATCCATATCAGGAACCATTGCTTCGTTTTCTTTTCCTCCCGCGTAAAAATAAAATTTAGGAAGGTAGGCCAACCAGTCAGCTTTTTCAACCTCGTCATAAATGGCTGGCGCAGTCCAGAAGGCAGGAGAAAATATGCCTGCTCCACCAAAAATATCGGGGTATTTAATAACGGCATACAAGCTTATTAATCCTCCCATACTGCTGCCGGCAACAAAAGTATGTGTAGCTTCTTTTTGCGTACGGTATTTTTTATCTACAAACGGCTTTAGCGTAAGCGCCAGAAAATCTGCATATTGTTTTCCTTCGCCCTTTCCATATTGGCTGTTATCGTAGGGGTTATATTCATTCATACGTTTGTTGCCTCCGTTGTCAATACCTATAATTATACATTCCTTATTGGTCTTTCTTATTGTACTGTCTAAAAATTCATCCACACCCCACTCGCCGTAAGCCGCTGTTTTTACGTTAAATAAATTCTGACCATCCTGCATATAAATTACCGGATATGTTTTTTTACCTGTAGCATAACTTTTAGGTAGATAAACCCATATCCTCCTTTTCCTGTTAAGCTGAGGCATAAAGAAAGCAGTGTCCAGAATACTTACCTGTGCAGAGGCTGTATTTGGTTTTGGCTTATCTGGAAAATCATCTTTCCAACCGGCAATATTGAAATTAACAGAAGTATCTTCTTTCAACGATACTTTATGATTAGGAACTCCTTCGCCTTTTGCAGTTGTTTCAACTTTATCCCAAGTACCACGGGTAAATTTAAAATCAATATCTCCTGCAGGCAGATCTTTTAAAACAATAGCTCTTCTTGTTGTACCAAAAGGTTTCAGCTTATACTTTTCATCCTTTGTATTCCAGTTGTTAAAACTTCCGGCTACATAAATATCATCAAGCTTTTTGGTTGTTACATCATTTACCACTATACGCAAAGTATATTGTGCATTACAATAGTTACTAAATAAAAAACATAAGATGGCTTGAAGCAATCCTTTCATACAATAAAAATTATTGTTTGTGGTTACCTAAATTCATGCCACTAAATAAATGGCGGGGTTAATTGAAAGACAGCTTTGTGTGGCGTTGGTGTTAAATTAAGTTTGCTAAATAATCTTTTATCTTTTTATGAACTCCTTCGCTTAACGGAACAAGCGGCAGTCGCAGATAGTTTTGTATTATGCCTAATTCGGCAAGAAAAGCCTTTGCGCCAGCGGGGTTGTTTTCGGCAAATAAGAGATCAAAGCCTTCTAACAATTTATAATGTAATCCCTTTGCTGAATCAAACTCATATTGCAGCGACAAGCGCACCATCTCGCTAAAATATTTTGGAAAACAATTAGCAGCAACACTTATTACACCATCCATTCCGGCTGCAATTAATGGCAACGTTATATGGTCGTCGCCACTGCAAACCATGAATTCATGTGGACGGTTTTTTAAAATATGCATACACTGCACCATATCGCCACTTGCCTCTTTTATGCCGGCAATATTATCTGCTTCGTTTGCTAAACGAATACAGGTTTCGGCATTAATATTACTGCCTGTACGGCCAGGAACATTATATAAAATAACTGGCTTTAAAGATGCTTCGGCTAATGCTTTGTAATGCTGGTATATACCCTCCTGCGATGGCTTATTGTAATAAGGGCTTGTACTTAAAACAGCGGTGGCTTTTTGCAGGGGAAGCATTTCAAGCTCCTTTATAACCTTGCTTGTATTATTACCACCAACTCCTATTACCACCGGAACCGATATCCCAACCTTATCAAATGTATAATTGAGAATATCAACCTTTTCTGAAGTTTCTAATGTTGGTGTTTCGCCGGTTGAGCCTAACATTACCAAATATTCTACCCCTCCATGTAATACATAATCCAACACTTTTCCCAAAGCTTCAAAATCCACCTGTTGATTTTCAGAAAAAGGGGTTACCAATGCAACACCTGTTCCTCTTAAAGTATCTCTTAACGACATAATATTTTTTTGCTGATTGCTTATTAAAATTATTTATTCGGCAGTTCTTCCCAGAAGCCCATTTTACCAAATTTTTCTATTCGCTGTTTACATCTTTCCTCGGGGTCAACTTGTTTTAGCTGCCGTATAACAGTCAGGATGTGCGCTTTTAATGTATTGGCAGCTTCTGCATAATCCCAATGCGCTCCCCCTAAAGGTTCAGGAATGATATCATCAACAAGACCAAAACTCTTCATATCGTTAGCAGTTAGTTTTAACTGTTGGGCAGCAAGTTCTTTTTTATCCCAGCTACGCCAAAGAATGGTACTGCAATTTTCGGGAGAGATTACAGTGTACCAACTGTTTTCCATCATTAAGACTCTGTCGCCCACTCCAATTCCTAAGGCTCCGCCACTTGCACCCTCACCTATAATAACAATCACAACAGGAACCTTTAACCGAATCATTTCATAAATGTTTCGTGCAATAGCTTCACCCTGGCCACGTTCTTCAGCTTCCATACCCGGAAAAGCACCTGGGGTATCAATTAATGTAACAACGGGCTTATTAAATTTTTCTGCAAGCTTCATTAGCCTAAGCGCTTTGCGGTATCCTTCGGGATTTGCCATGCCAAAATTTCGCAACTGACGCATTTTAGTATTACTGCCCTTTTGCTGTCCAATTATCATTACAGTTTCACCCTCAAGTTGTGCAAAGCCACCAACCATTGCTTTATCGTCCTTCACATTTCGGTCGCCATGAAGTTCAACAAAGTTTGTGCACATCTTTTCTATATATTTTAGTGTGTATGGCCTATCGGGGTGGCGGCTTAATTGAACACGTTGCCATGGAGTAAGATGTTCTGTAATATCTTTACGTCTTTCCAAAATAGAGTCTTGCAGCTGAAGTAAGGTATTAGAATAATCAACCTTAAGGTTTTTATCTGCCAATCTTTTGGTTTGGTCTATTTGCTCGTATAACTCTTTTATTGGTTGCTCAAAATCAAGAAATTGTCTAGTGGGGTACTCCGGCATAAGTGATAGTTGTTTGGTAAAATTAAGTGTTGAAACTTTTTCAGAGAAAGTTTTGTTTGAAAAAAGTGTTTCCCCTTATCTTTGCCGTCCCCAAATGAAAGTTGAAAGGGGAAAAGGATCGGTAGTTCAGTTGGTTAGAATGCCGCCCTGTCACGGCGGAGGTCGCGGGTTCGAGTCCCGTCCGGTCCGCTTATATTAGCATTAATGCCTTGTAAATCAATAATTTATGAGGCATTTTTCATTTCGGGGTAAAGCTATCAACTGCACTGTATAAACCTCTTTTTTCTTGTTTTGCTTTGAAGTTTATTATTTGATATGCTGATAATGCATTGCAATAATATTTGCTATAGGGTTTCGCATAACCAGCACTGATAAGTGTTTCATTCAAACAGCTTCCATCAGGCAGTAAGACATAAGCCAAAGTTCTTCCATAAAAATCATAGCTATGTTGCTTCTCGATTAGTAAAGTTACCTGCTCTCCAACCGGGGCAATTGATGAAAGAAATTGCTTTGATATTTGACCTAACTCTAAAAGTAACTGACCTGGTAAATGCGTTTCTCTTTCGTCCTGCATCAGTTTTTTTGATCTCTTTATTTCCGGCGCATCAATGCCAAGGAAACGAATTTCAATTTCATTCTTACCAAACATATCAATCACATACAAACCATCTCCATCAACCACTTTAGTAATTTTTTGATGTGTTTTAATTATCTGCGGTGCGTATGCCGTTATTTGCATTGTTTTACTTTAGTTATCATATTGAATGTCAAGTAATTGAATAGTAATTTTGAAGGTAATTAATTTCATACAAAACCCATTCTAAATACGATAATTATGGCAAAGCAAACAGGATTAGTAAAGTACTCTGGCACTATGGGCGGAGTAAGACATTTTAAAATAAAAGGTCTTCCAGGTGACTTCGCTGGCATGGTTGGCGGTCCTTCAGGTGATCAGATTTTAACTGCTCCTGAATTTGAAAGAACTCGTGAAAATATGAATGAATTTGGTGGTTGTGCAACTGCCGGTAAATCTATTCGTGTTGGATTAAGCCAAGTGATAAAGCAAATGAGTGATCCGCAAATGACCGGACGGCTTACCGGGATTATCAAAAAAATAAATTTGGAAGATCAAACAGAGGCAAGAGGTTATCGTGCCATTTTGATTTCCCAGGAAAAGCAATATTTGATTGGTTTTACATTTGATAAAAATATAAGCCTTGAAGGTGTGTTTACTGCTCCTTATACTTTGTCAAATACTGTTGCCCGTGATGCAGCAACTTTAACTGTACCGGCTTTCAATCCTGCAAATCTTATCAATGCTCCGGCAGGATCAACACATTTTCGTTTGCTTGTTGCATTAGCTTGTGTTTCTGATTTTGCGTATAACGAACAAACAGGAACTTATGAACCAATTGATACTGCCAACAATGAAACTTCAAATGTTGCTTATACCGGCTATCTGGATCTAAGCGCTGCAATCGCTGCATCAACTGTAGTTACTGCAACTTTGCCTAACACACCTACACTAACTGCAGATGCAAGTGTGTTGTTTTGTATAGGTATTGAGTTTTATCAAAAAGTTGGTGCTAACTATTATCTGTTCAATTCAGGTAATGCTTTAAAAGTTGCGGATATTTTCTAAGCGATAAATATTACGACCAGTTAAAGCCCTGCATTCTTGCAGGGTTTTTTTATGCTTCTAATTTTTTTCCATTGTGGTGCTTCATGGTGCTTTTATCCCTTCCTTATGGTAGGCTCATGCTCGAAATGAGCTTGTTTTATAATGATCAAAAAATAAATGCAAAGCCCTTAAAAGGGCAATGCACAAAGCTGACGGCGACCTGATGGAAAACACCAGATAAACCAACCAGAGCAAGGAAGCTGATAAACTGCAACACCTGGCAAAGGATGGTAATGAATGGGAAGCCTGCGAAGATGACTGCCGAAAACCAAACGAGGAACAGATGGAACAGGAAATAAAGGACTACTAAACGGGCAAACTGATAAATGCCGACTGGTGATGATGCGAAGCTGCTTTTGCATAATGTGAAATTTTTATAAGCATCTCTCCAGTGTAGGCAGTTTAAAAACCAAAAGGAAACGGAATAAATGAAAGCCTTGTGTGTTTGCATTGTGTTTATGCCGTAGTCTTTTTGTTTTTTATCAAGGCATTGTGTCCAGGCTGCCGAAACTATTTTTGCTTAATAAAGATCACAATTAGCAAAACAATATATCCGTCATGCTTCGGAATTGTGTGTTTCAATATTATCCTTTTAATGAACATAGAATTTTATTTGAACTGCTTAGGCAACCAACTGCGAAAGTGAATTAGTATTTCCAAAAGGAAACGGAATAAATGAAGGGGCTGTGTGTTGGGCTTGTGTTTATGCCGTAGTCTATTGGAAACCCGAAGGGCTTGTGCTAATGAACGGGCTAACTTTGCTGATGCAGTGAAGGTGAATGATTGCTAGCCCAAATAAAACGCTAAATAATTATTTTTTCAAATGCACTTCAATGTCTTTTTTTAATGGACCATATTTTTCTATGGCATCTACAATTTGTTGATGGGTATAATTTGGATGTTGTTTAACAGCCTCACAATGGTTTGCGGTAGCTGCCTAACTGTGCTGAATTTTTTATTTATACAAGAACAAAAACACCATAATACATTGGTTGTATAACACTAATTATTTATATTGCCAAATTTTATCTACTTTTAGAAAATACTTATGCCTGCAACAAGATACAAAATCCATTCAAAAGGCGCTGCGGTTGGGATAGGTGTAACAGGGTCAATATATGTATTCGTTTCAGGAATAGGTAAGAGCAATGGCTTTCCTTATCTAATAGCAAATGAACTTATATGCAGTAACCTTTCTAAAGCAATTTTACTGCCTTCGCCCCCAGGGTTCATTATCGAAAATGAAGGAGTGCCTAATTTTGTTTCACTTGACTTTAATCTAACTGGTGAGTCTTTACCACCAGCAGATTGTAGTTTAATAACAACTGAACAACCGGCACTTGCTTGCGGTATAATCTTATTTGATATATGGCTCTTAAACTCCGATCGACATAGCGGGAATATTGCTTATTATGAAGAAAAAAAACAGGTACAAATATTCGATCATAGTCATGCATTATTTGGTTCTGGAACTACTAATATTGAAGAGTATTTAACACCAAGAGTTAATGAACCAAATATTGGAGGACACTGCTTATTACCGCATTTGACTGCACTTGATGGAATGCAGGAATGGTTTAACCGCATAAATGCTGTACCGGAATTCTTCATTAATGAAGTTGTGCAATCTGCAACAACTGTTGGGCTGCCTCAGGAAGAAGTTCATTTTGTTTCGGATTATCTTTTAAATAGACGTAGTAAGCTACTTGATTTAATTAAAAACCATCGAAACATTTTTACACAAGTCCCAGGACAGGAATGGGATAAACTAAATTAAGTTTTATGAAAGCAAAATATTTTGTCGCACAACACATTAACGACATCCTACGTAATGAACCGAAAAACATTGGTGTCTTTGTTGAAATGAACGATCAAAAATTTGCGAAGTTCTTTGGTGAAGCAGAAAATTTAGAGCTTGATCGGAGGAAATTAAAAGCATTCAATGCAAATGTTTATGTACAATGGATATCATACTGGCGAAAGGCTATGACTACTCAACCCTTTGAACATTTAATAAGTAGTAGCAAAGCTAATTACAGAGTAATTGAAGGAGGGGAAGTCACTGATGTAGGGGGTGATACAACAGAAGAAATAGTACAAAACCTGTATTCTTTATTGGTTTCAGATGGAGGTTATTACGAAATAACAGCACCATCAGAAGATATGCAAAGCGTTACATCTTCTTTAGAAAATGAACTTTCAGATGTTTTTAAGGAGAACGATTTATTAAGTGAAAATGTAAAGCACCCATTGCAAAGGAAGACTGCTATTGAGGGCAACACTATTATTCATAAACCTGCTTATACCCAAGTAAATGGGCAGCTGACCGTAATTGAGGTAGTAGACTTCACACTACAATCTAAAGTTAGGTCTCGAGATCACGCTGGATATTCAGCTTTTATGTTCAACGATATATCTGGCAGATCATCTAAAATTGTAGAACCTATTTCAGTTGTTAAAGTAAGGGAACAAGATCAGGAGAGCGAGGACGTAAAAAATGGATTAATAATACTGCAAAACACTTCTAATGTGTTTAACTGGCTAATACAAGACGAAAGAAATCGTTTTATTGAGGAAAGGAAGAAAGTTGCTTATACCACTATTTAAACTCCAATTAGCAAAAAAGGTAATAGCGCCTGCGGCAAAAAGAAGCGTTAGCGGTGTGGCACACTTGTCCACACCCGAAGCATGGAAGCATAGCGAGCCAACAAAGACACCGAAGTGAGGAACGAACGAAGGTGGCTGCGAGTGCCTGCAAAGTGGTGACTACAAAGCCGTGAAACGGCGGTAGGCAGCTACGTTATACGCAAGGGTTTGGCGTGTGTTTTTGTTCATCAAGCCTTAGTGCAGTAGGTCAAAAACCATGACAAACCTGTAGCTGTAGCAGGCAAGCAAGGCGAGCAAAATTATAGGCAGCGGGTGGACTGAATGCGACTGAAATGAATGTAGGACGTAGTGTAACGAAGGACGAAATGAATGAAGTGGCATGAAGGACACAAGTAGCTGCCCGAACGAAGGCTGTAGGAGCAGCAAGGAGTGTGACAAACTGCGTAGCACCCGAAGGGCATTGTAGCTTTGCCAATACCTTAAAAGGTTTTAATCGGATTTATTGGCAATGCTGCAATGGTTTGGCGCATCTACTTGCCGACAAAGCCGTAGTGAGACTTTATTACCTTGCAGCGTGGGTGTGGTTCAGGCTTTGGGGATTAGGTTCTGTGCGTTGGGAAAAGAAGCTTGGAAAAAAGCTGACGGCGGTGAACGAATGAATGTAGTGAAACGGATGAATGAGTGAGGCGTTGTTAGCTTGTGCTGTGGGTACTATAAGGGTAAGCATTTGGCTGCGAAGTAAAGGTTATGTGTGCAGGTGCAGCTATATGCTTTATATGGAAAAAATGGAATACCTAAGATTTGCGTCAAAGCCTGAAGCCGTATTTTGATATGAAATGAAAATTGGACAAGCAATATTTCTTTTTAAGGTCAGTAAGAACCTCTTTGCCTTCACTAAATTCCACATCATTGTAAACTGATAGTCTTTCAATTTTTTATTTTTTCTATCCCATGCTACCATCTTTTTAATCAATTCAATATCTACCTCGGGATTATTATTATTTTGTTTTAGTTCGCTATTCAGTTCATCCACATCATATAATAATTCCGGTGCTTTATTAATAACCGTATCTAATATTTTCATTCCCATAATTCTTTCATTGTCCAAGACCTTTGAATTAGTTCTTACACGGTAGGCAATACTATCTAAAACGTTGATTTGGTTATTAGTTAATTCCTGGGTTTCTGTGCCCCAATTATCTATTTTCTTCCATACTGAAAATGGTATAGACCTAATCTTTTCAGTATCCTCTTTTATTTGTTCTGCGATAGCTTCATCATCTGAAACAATCAGTCTTTTTGATGGATTTTTCTTGTCAATCAAATCCAGTTTTATTGTTAATAAATCGAAGTTAAAATCATTGTTCTTAATCTTTATCCAGCAGTCTTCTTTTTTCGCCCATTCTCCATAAAGACCACCCGGTGCAATCTCCTTTATGAATGGTTCTATAGCACTCATCATTTCATGCAGCAGCTTTTTCATAGGGGCTGACACATCCTGGGCTTTCCATATTTTAAACAGGTCCAATTGATCTTTTGTCAGACAGTTCAAAAGCGTTACTGCATACGGAACAGTTATGTAACGCATGTCACCTATAGCATTAGGTTTTATGCCATATACTTTTTCTGCTGCCCTGTATAAAATCGCTTTAGCAATTGCATCTTCAAAAGATACATTGTTCATTTTTTTTTCAAGGTTATAGTTCATGAATTGAACATAATTCTTTTGATTACCCCGGACAACGTAGTGAGGTCCAATTAGTATTTTTTTGCCATCAATAACCTCTCTGTAAGCATTAATGTATTTCGCTAATTCTTCCTTGTTAAATAATTGATGTTTTGGGTTCTTTAAATCAAACGCTTTTTTTCTTGATGGTGTAAACCCATCTTTTAGCATAGCATTTTTATACTGCCCTCTTGCTCTTTCGTAAAACCATTTGGTTTGTATCGCCTTGGTATCGGTTATTGGAGTAAAGATGTTTCTCGACAATTTTTCTAACTCGATATGATAAGGTCGGTTACTACTTAAATCGGAAACAGAAACTTTGTTTTGAGTGTTAGCATATTCTGATATACGAGAAACTATCTCACTAAACTTTTCTTTATTTTTAACTACTGATAGTTTAACCTGTACAAAGATGTTTGATATGTCAGCCTTGTCTTTTTTTTGTGTATGGTAAATCGATGCAGTAGTTTGACCACCATTTACAATTTGCAGATCTTTTACAACTGAAATAATCTTACCATTTCCATCTTCACTATTCTCTAATTCAATTTCATCTGCGGTCGCTGCAATGCCATTGTTGAATGCTAAAAACATTTCAGGCTCTTTCATTATTGTGGTTCTTATGCCTTTATTTATTTTACCACTAAACTGTAAAAAAGAACGAACGTTTTGTTCTAAAAGCCTTGATCCAAATCTTTCGTAAATCGATGCTAACGCTTCTCCTGGAATAATAGCCAAATAGGATTGGTACTCTTCGTTTACAGCGGGTGAAGGAATACATGGCACTGTAAAGCCGTCAGTTTTGAAATTTATTTCTATCGGAATATGTGATTTCTCTGTGAGGTTGTATAAGTTTTCTATATCAAAAATCTTATAGTAAAAATTGTAGCCGGAAATAATTGTGTTTGAAGGGAAGTCACCTTTGTATGTTTAGGGGCGACCAGGTAAACAGATCGGCCACACGATCAGACAACTCAAATTCAAATTTTCTTATAGAAAATGTTTTATCCTACAGAAGAGTGGTGAATAAAAAACATTCTATTAATGCTGTTGGAGGATTTTCTTACCAAAGATGGAATAATAAAGCAAGCAGCATTACCAGTACAAATTTTCCAACAGATGTTTTGAGTTTTAATGCCTTTTCACTTGCTTCTAATCCGGGTAATTTCTTAACCATTAATAAAATACGAGCATTAGCATCAGTTATAAGCCGCCTTAACTATGCGTTCGACAAAAGATATTTATTTACGCTTACCGGCAGGTATGATGGTGCTTCCAGGCTTTCAGTTGGTAATAAATGGCAACTTTTTCCCTCGGTTGGTTTAGGTTGGAACGTTTCAAATGAAAGCTTTTTTGCAGGCTTATCAAGGCAAATACAGCTTTTTAAATTGCGTGCAAGCTATGGTGTTGCAGGTAACGAAAACATAGCTATTGGCGCCACACAAGGCCGCTATGACTTTGACTATGGAACCATAGGAAGCGCTATTTTACCATCATATATAATTGATGACATTGCTAACCCTAATGTAAAATGGGAAAAAACAAAGCAACTTAATATTGGTGTTGATTTAGGACTGCTAAATAACAAACTATCATTAACTGTTGATGTTTATAAAAAGAATACCACTGATCTGCTTATCAACCTTCCTCTTCCAACCTCATCAGGAATTAGTAATTATTTTACCAACATAGGTGAGGTAACAAACAAGGGAGTTGATGTGGAGTTAGGATATAAAATTTTAAAGAGAAATGTATCGCTTGATTTAGGTGCTAATTTTTCTGTGTTTGATAATAAGGTATTAAGCATGGGAGCAAATGGTGTGGTGTATGGACGTTCTTATTTATCAGGTGGTGCGGTGGCTTTAAATCAGTCTGTACAGGTTGCTAAAGTTGGGTTCCCTATATCATCATTCTGGGGTTATAAAACTGCAGGTGTTTACCAGGATGCTGCAGAGGTTGCCAAGGGCCCTGAAGCAGGTAGTGCCCGGCCCGGCCAGGTCATATTTGTTGATACAAATGGAGATGGACAAATTACCGATGCTGATAAAACTATTATTGGTAACCCCAGCGCCGATTTTACTTATGGATTTAATGCCAGCTTATCATACAAAAAATTCAACCTTAGTATGACAATGTATGGAAGCCAGGGCAACCAGTTGATTAATATGAACAAATGGGTTATAGGAATAAACTACGCCAGCGGAAATGATAAAAACGGCTATAATCAATGGCAGGAAAGTTTTGATAACAGGTGGACCGGACCGGGAACAAGCAACCTTTATCCTGCAGCAACCACCAATGCTTATGGCCCCCGGTTAAACAGTCGTTTTCCAGACTGGATGGTTGAAGATGCATCCTTTTTAAGGCTTCAGAATGTTCAGCTTGGGTACACTTTCAACTTTCCCGGCAGGTTTAAAATAACCGGACTTAAAACATATATCTCAGCTACAAACTTATTTACCATTACCGGGTACAAGGGATACGATCCCAATATAAATGCGTTCGGTCACGAGTCGTTGGCAAGTGGTGTTGACTTTGGAACATTGCCACAGGCACGTACATTTTCAGCAGGTTTGGAACTTACATTTTAATTAAAATAAACTTACAAAAATGAGCGTAATAAAATATTCATTTGCGTTAATAGTAATAGCCCTGTTATCTGCAATACAATCGTGTACTATTAAAGAAGTTATTGTAGATGTTCCTACGCAAATAAAAACACCAGAAGATGTTACTTCAGCAATAAATGGTTTGTACGCACAGCTTGGTAATACCGGCGGGTTTAAATACCAGGGTATGCTTATGTTGTTTCTTTGTGCTGATGATATTTATTCAACCGAAGGTGCAGATTTTGGAACGTATGCTAAACGCATTTATAATAGTGTAAACACAGCCCCTATGTGGAATACACTTTATTTTTCTATTGCGAATGCCAATAATCTCATATCTGTTCTTGATAATCTTACACTTGATCCGGCCTTTAAAAAAACGGCCTATGGTGAAGCTTACTTTGTAAGAGCCTTTTGCTATTACTACCTTGTACGTTTATATGGAGGTGTTCCATTGCGCACCGAAATCACCAGTGTAAATAGTAATTTTTATTTACCAAGAAGTTCAGTACAAAAAGTGTACGAGCAGATATTTAGCGATTTTAAAATGGCATCTGAGCGGTTGCCTTTAAAGGTGGCTACTGCACAGCTTGGAAGGGCAACTAAAGGTGCTGCACAAGCGTTGTTGGCTCAGGCTTATTTAACTTATGGAAATCAATTGGCACTAAAAGGACAACAGGCAACTGCTGAATATACTAATGCGGTGTTGTATGCTGACTCTGTAATTAACAGCGCACAATATGTTTTGCTTGATAACTATGGTGATTTGTTCGACATTAATAAAGAAGCGGGGGCTTATGCTGAAGTTATATTCGGATTACGTTTTACTTCCGATCCGCAAAGATCAGGTCAGGGTGCCAATGGGTCTGAGCTTGCTTTCCGTTTTGGAACAGCTAATACTCACTTTGTAAGCGGAAATGCTCCTAACGGTGCTGGCAGTGGCAGCATGTTGGCTATGCCCTGGATTGCTGATTATTACCGCAAAGGCGATTATGCTATTACAGGAACAACGCCTGCAATTGATTATCGAAATGAGAAAGCATTTAATCAACGGGGCTTTAACAGCACCCAAAACAAATATTACGTTACCTATCCAAATATACCCGGTAATACTATACCCGGTTCAACAGCCGATGGCACAATTAACTTTCCACTTATAGGCAAGTATATTGACCCCACAGGACAGGAGCAAAGGGATAATGGTAATGATCTTTTCATTATCCGGTATGCAGAAGTATTTTTATTAAAAGCAGAAGCCCAAAACGAATTAAGTGGACCTGCTTCAGCAGTTGCTGCTTTTAATGTGGTAAGGGCAAGGGCAAGAAAAGCAAATGGAATTGCACGCACTGTACCGGCGGATATTCCTTCGAATACAACATTAACCAAGGATGCTTTTCGCCTAAAAATATTTGATGAGCGCGGCCTGGAACTTATTGGTGAAGGGCAGCGTTGGTTAGATTTGGTAAGAATGCGCAGTCCGTTAAGTGCTTCTCAAACCATGTATGAATACCAGTTTAAAACCGTTTTAAATGTTGCCGCAAATTTTCCTCAGACACTGCCAACGTATAACACAACTACAAAAAAATATAGTAATGCAAATGCTGTTTATGCACCGGCATTAAGCGTTACAATTCCTAAATTCTTATTGTTTCCAATACCCACAAACGAAATTAATCAAAACCCGCAACTGGGCGCTCAAAATCCGGGTTGGTAATACTTAACAGCTTATAAAGTGTGAGCCATTTTTTGTTCTAATAAAACATACATTAACAGGCCATATATTTTAGCTAAAGTGTTAGAGAATGGTATTTAAAAATCCCTCGAAAGGGATTTTAAATGGGGGATAGATTTCAAAACATTTCAAAGGATAAAATTGTATTGGATATTGGATTTATTATATTCTTTAATCCGGGATTTTTGACAGATGGCTTTATAATGTTAAAAGTATAAGTATTAAAGCGATTATCATAATCTTTGACAGTTTACTCAAACTATATTTGATAAGGAATTATGGTAGAGAATTTATTTAGAAAAAAACTTTAGTGATATAACATCACAACATCATTACCATATTCAAACGATAAAAGTTTTCTCTACATCATCCTGGGTTTTATTATTAGGGACTTAAGTTTTATAATTAATTAATCAGAGATCTAATAAAGTTTTTTTATTTGACCATTATTAAAAAGTTTAATTTTTAAAAGACACTGTTCATTTAATTTGATTGCACAATCCGTTCTTATTTGCCATATAAATTAATTCTGAAATGAATCCAAACTTCATTGGTCTTCTTAAGAAAACCGTTCTTCGTAAGTTCATATTTCCCGCTATTATTCTGCTGTTATCAACAAACTTATTTGCCCAGAATATAAGTATAACAGGAAGGGTAATATCTGCAACCGGCAATGCACCATTACCTGGTGTAACCATAACAGTTAAGGGTTCTGCCAAAAGTACCCTTACCGATGCAGATGGTAATTTTAAATTGAACACTGCCGTCGGTCAAACTTTAATTATCACTTCTGTTGGATTTACTGAAAAGCAAATTAGGGTTGCTAACGAATCTGCCATTACAATTATGTTAGAAGAAAATGCAGGCTTACTCGATGAGGCGGTAGTAATAGGTTATGGAACACAGAGCAGAGAAAAGGTGATTGGTTCGGTATCGCAGGTATCTGCCAAAGACATAAATAACCGGCCGGTAACTCAATTGAAAAATGCCTTAACCGGACAGTTAGCAGGTGTTACCATTACACAACGCAATGGCAGGCTCGGTGCAGGAAGCGGCGCCATCAGCGTTCGGGGTGTGGGTTCGTTTGGAGCTTCTCCAAATGCACTTATACTTGTTGATGGAACAATCGTAGAAAATTTTAATGATATAGACCCAAATGATGTTGAAACAATTTCAGTTTTAAAAGATGCATCTTCTGCAGCAATATATGGTTCAAGAGCGGCGAACGGGGTTATTCTGGTAACTACAAAATCAGGCAAGGTTGCAGCGCCCCAGCTTTCTTACAACTCTTATGTTGGTTTCCAAAAAGCAACTGCAATGCCGGAGTTTGTAAATTCGTGGGAGTACCAACAGGCATATTTTGAAGCGGAAAATGGAACATCGGTACTCACCCCCGCACAAATAGTAATTGTAGAAAAATACAAAGCTCAAAATGATCCTAATTTTCCCAATAACAATTTTTTGAAGTCAGTACTTTCTAAAGACGGCTTTCAAACCAACCATAATATTTCTATAAACGGTGGCACCAATGCTAATAAATATAATTTATCGTTAGGTTATTTATATCAAAACGGACTTGTTGTTCAAAATGATTATAAACGTTATAATCTTCGGATGAATACAACGACCGCTTTAGGCTCAAAATTTAGTGTTGCTACACGTTTAGCAGCTATATCATCTAAAACCAATGAGCCTTATGCACCGGCAGGTGCTACTGGTTTTTCCGGAGGACTTTTGGGCATAATAGGTCAGGCAGCACGTATGCCAAATACATTTGTAGGCAGGTATGAAAATGGTGATTTTGGCGTCGGTCTTGCCAATGCCGGAACGCCTATATCGAACTTAGCAAGTAAGTCTTTTGATAAGCAAAGAAATTTAAATTTAAATGGAAACATAAGAATGGATTATAAACCGGTTAGGGGTTTGAAGCTTTCTTTTATATCATCATATATTCAAAATAACGGACAGGAAACCCTGTTCAGATCTACCCAGAGAATTAACTCTACTATTACATTAGGACCAAATGTTTTAACCGAATCCACTAATGCCAACTATTATTATACACTGCAGGGTCTGGGAGATTATTCTAAGCAGATAGGCAAACATTTTTTCAGCATTTTGGGCGGTTATTCTTTTGAGGATTATAAAAGTGAATTTATTAATGTATTCAGAGATAACCTGCCTAGTAATGATCTAACTGTTTTAAATATAGGCTCACTAAATAACCAGCAATCAGAAGGCAGTGGTGCTGCTTATGCATTAGAATCGCAGTTTGCACGTGCAAATTATAGTTATGCAAATAAATATTTAGTAGAAGGTGTTGTAAGAAGAGATGGCTCATCGCGTTTTCCCACAACAAAAAAATATGCAGTATTTCCATCAGTAGCCGCAGGATGGCGGGTTGCGCAGGAAAATTTTTTTAGAGATAATATAGACTGGATAAACGAATTAAAATTAAAAGCTTCCTGGGGTGTTTTGGGTAACCAGAACATATCAAATTACCCATATCAAAATACATTGGTTTCATCAAATTCTAATAGCAGCGGCACGTTTTATACTTTTGGCGGAACCATTGCACCCGGGGCAGCACGTACTACAATTGTTGACAGCACACTGCATTGGGAATCTACCCGAACTAAAGATGTTGGTATAGAAGTAGAGGCATTTAAAAACAAATTAAAATTCTCCGCCACTTATTTCGACAGATATACTTACGATATTTTATATAGCCCAAATTCAAGCGTTTCAAATGTTTTAGGGTTTAATCTTTCTCAGCAAAATACAGGTAAATTAAAAAACACTGGATGGGAATTTACTGCAGAGTATAATAATACCATACAAAAATTTACCTATAATGTAAATACAAACTTTACCATTATTAAAAACAGGGTGCTTGATTTAGGAGTAGGAAATGTTCTTCAGCCTAATGGACTAATTGGTAATGGCAGCAATTTATTTATCGGATATCCAAATTCAAACGGAAGTTATGCACTGTATTACGGATATGTGGCAGACGGCTTGTTTACCGATGCGCAGGATGTGACAGAATATCAAAAGAACAATAATCAAAAAGCTATTAATCCCAATCCAAAGCCAGGCGATATTCGGTACAAGGATGTTAGTGGGCCCAACGGCATACCTGATGGATTAGTTGATGCAGCTTATGACCGGGTGATTTTGGGCAGTCAGATACCGAAATATTCTTATGGCATTAACTTAGGTGGAAGCTATGCAGGCTTTAGTCTTAATGTTTTGCTGCAAGGCATAGGTGGTGTTACTGGACGGCTTCAGAGTTATGCGAGCTGGGCTTTTTATAATACAACGGGCAATATACAACGCTGGCAATATGAGGGCCACTGGACAGATAAAAGCCCGGATAGAAATGCAATATATCCACGTCTTGAAACTGTGCCAAGCACCGGCGTGCCTAACACACTTCTTTCCTCTTACTGGACGTTAAACGGATCTTATGTTAGAATAAAGAATGTTCAATTAGGTTATTCCATACCTAAACAGGTGCTTCAAAAACTTAAAATTTCAAAAGCCGGTTTGTATATAAGCGGCGACAACCTGCATACTTTTAGCAATTACATAAAAGGATGGGATCCTGAAATTAATGGCAATGCAGATTTTTACCCCATACTTGCAACATATACGTTTGGCTTAAATATTACATTTTGATTTGCTTAAAAAAATGCTCATGAAAAATATATATAATCCAAAACTTATAGCGGTTCTGTTTCTTATAGCATCAGTTGTTTCCTGCAGAAAAGATTTGAATAAATCTCCGGTTGATGAATTTGACAGCTCAACTTTCTGGACCAGTGAAGACAATGCAATGCTTGCTTTGGCTGCAGTTTACAGGGGCGGCCTTCAGGTAAACAGTAATAGCGGCAACCCTATTGATTGGTGGTCGTACCAGGGATTATTATACCTGGAATTGGCAAGCGATAATGCCTATCACGGACAGGGAGAGAATGCTGCGTATCATAAATTATCAAACGGAACTATGACAGCTGATTTGGGAATATTATCGCAATACTGGGCGCTTAGCTATAAACGCATTGCCAGGTGTAATGATTTTCTTGAGAATATAGGGAAGGTGCCCATGGATGAAACAAAGAAAAAAAGATTAATTGCAGAAGTCCGTTTTATAAGAGTTTGCCAGTACTTCTATATGTCGCAATATTTTGGCTCTGTGCCATTAATTACTAAAACGCTTTCTCCTGAAGAAGCAAATACAGTATCCAAAGCTTCCCGGCAGGAAATAGTAAACTTTGTAATAACAGAACTATCCACTGCTGTTACTGATTTACCGCGTTTCAAAGATATTCCATCTAAAGAAATTGGAAGGGCATGCAAACAGGCTGCACTTGCATTTTTAGGCCGCCTACAATTGGCTGAGGGATTGTTTGCTGATGCTGCAAACACTTATAAAACTATAATTGATTTTGGAGACAATATTATTGACCCTAATTACAGTACCATTTTTCTTGAATCAAATGAAAATAGCAATGAAAATATTTTCAGCGAACAATTTATTCCTAACCTGTCTGCTAATCCCATTTTACAGGGGATTGCGCCGCGTTCAATGGGTGGATTTACGTTTCTCAATCCGTTAGCCAGCCTTATGGAAGCATATCAATTTACTGACGGATCTGCATTTTCTTATACCGACCCCCGTTACGATTATAGAGATATTGGAAAAAACCGCGACCCAAGATTAAAATATACTATTTATTATAATGGAGCGCCTTTCAGAGGAGGACAATTTATTTCACACCCCGATTCCGCAAATGCATCTGACAGGATTATGAACTTAAATGCTAAAACAGGCTATGAGATAAAGAAATTTATTGAAGAAAATTTTACCGGCAACCTTTCAAATGGCTACGGCGGAAACATTCCGATTATAAGATATGCCGAAGTTTTGCTCAGTTATCTTGAAGCAAAATTAGAAGCTGGTCAGCCTGTTGATCAACCTTTGCTCGATGCAACAATAAACAGGGTTAGAGCAAGAGCATCTGTAAATATGCCGCCCATAACTCAACTTAATCCTTTATTACTGCGTCCCCTTCTTCGTAACGAACGTCGTGTAGAGCTTGCCCTCGAAGGTTTAAGATATTGGGACTTATTGCGATGGAAGATTGCTGACCAGGTTTTAAAAGGAGATTTCTTTGGTCACCCTTACCCGGTATCAATAACTGCCATTCGTAAAAAAAATGCGACAGCGCCTGCCGACCCTTTTAAACGTTGGTATGTAACCACAAGAAATTTTCGTAAAGGTGTTGACGAATATTGGCCTATACCACAATCGGAAGTTGATATAAATCCCAGGCTGAAATGAAAAGAACACCGATTTTTTATCTTTCATTAATAACATTAGCCGGCATAATATGTTGCTGCAAATGTTTTGCTCAAAATGAAGGCAAAAAGTCGTTTGGCAAAATTGCATTAGAACAATCTGTAACACCAATTCGCCCTGGTGAACCCGGTAAAGCACCATTTTGGAATGCCTATGCACACCAGTTTATTTATGCCCCCGCATTTGAATACAAAACTATTGAAAATGCAACAAGTTATAAGTATGTAATCGTGTGTGATAATAATAGCGAGCACAGCTTTGAAAGCAATATTCCTTACTCACCTTTAAGTAAAGTATGGACTGCAATGCCAACGGGATTCTTTAATATAAAAGTTATTGCTTTTAATATTAAAGGTGATAGCATCGGGTTATCGGGAAGCGGCAAATATTATAAAGCTGCTTATTTTAACGGGCCTTATCATAAACCTGTTATGCCTTATGATGAGAGTGCGAAAATTGCCCTGGAAAATCTTATGCATAAAAATTATGTGAATTACTGGTTAACCAATAAAATACCTGATCCTGATTATCCCATTTACAGATACCCGGCTAAAATATTCAGTGCCCTTATAGTTGGGGCTGTTACTCATGCAAGGCTTAAACCAAATACAGCGGACGCTAAAAGGTCAACAGAGTTAGCCGGAATAGTTGCCGATTATTTAATAAGTATAAGTTTTCCAAAAGGCACTCTGTGGGAGTATTATCCTCCAACTTATTATGGCTATAGTTCTAAGATTGGAAGAAACCCTCAATCGCATGTACAGCTTAGTACAAATTTCACCATTATGGGCGCCGATGCGGGGAATGCTTACCTTGATTTGTATGATCTTACAGGAAATGAAAAATATCTTTTAGCTGCTAAACTGATAGCGCAAACGTATTTAAAAAACCAACTAAAAAATGGAAGTTGGTATTTATATGTAAACCACCAAACCGGGAAACCATTAGCAGAAAATATTGCTATCCCAACTTCTGCCATTAATTATTTTGATCGTTTAAGAAAAGACTACAATGTTACCGGTTTGGAAACTGCGACTAAAAACGCAGTACACTGGGTTATGGAAAACCCTGTAAAAACATTTAACTGGCAAGGACAATTTGAAGATGTAAAAGCGCTTCCTCCTTACAGAAGACATAGCAGGGAACAGGCTTGCGACTTTGCGATTTATTTACTTAAAAATAAAAAAAGTGTTTCCCTGGCAGAAGAACTAATTCGGTTTTCTGAGGATCAGTTTGTTATTTGGGAAAAACCTTTGCCAACAGTTATACATGATAATCCCGACACTGAGAAAAGTCCGGGCTGGAATTCTAAAAATTGGATAACACCCTCTGTTCAGGAACAATACGGTTTCTTTATGCCGGTTGCCAGAGCCGCGGGTGTAATGATAGAAACTTATTGGCAGGCATATATGGCTACTAAGAAAGAAATTTACCTCGCCAAAGCTAAATCTATTGCCAATTCCCTTACGCTTGTTCAAAAAGAACATAAGGGTGATTATCCAACTATGTTTACTAAATACCCTATGAATTTTTGGCTAAACAGTTTGGTTTACCCTGCTAGGGTGATGATGGATCTCGGAAATAATTTAAAAAAATAAAGTAGCATTTTTATTTATGATAACCCTAAAAAAATTAATTAAAACCCTTCGAAGCATATAAAAATTCATGAAAAAAGCAACGATCATATTCTTTCTTTTTATCGTTATTATAAATTCTTTTGCGTATGCATATCCATATACTAAAATTTTAATTGAGCTACCAAACGGTAAGTCTGAAGAATCAAGACTGATAGCGATTGAACGAATGCGGGAATACAGTAAAGCTGCTATTCATGTTACCTATAATCCATCAAAAAAAGAAGAACAAAACAATTATGATTTAGTTATTGTTTTAGGATTACCTAAAGACTCGCCTGAGTTGCAAAGCCAGTGGCAAAAACATCCTGCAGCTATAAAAGATTCATATATAATTAATAGCGCATCAGCAAAGCCGTTAATTATTATGGCTTCAGGAATTAATGACCGGGGAATTTTATATGCTGCTTATCATCTTGCAGACATGCTAAAAGCAGGGGCGGATATTTCCAGGTTGCAATTATTCTTTCAACCTAAAATTTCCGGTGTAATGGACAAAAAGTAGGCTGTTTTTTAGACGATTAGTCCAAGTGGACAAAAAGTAGGCTGTTTTTTTGAACATTAATCATACAAAAAACTCTA
>JAABUN010002879.1_pt1 | contig 28703 bp, 28 predicted proteins | sample 5559311 | NCBI WGS metagenome assembly JAABUN01 (sample SAMN10711877, study PRJNA513370) | rock metagenome | isolation source: Antarctica rocks | place: Antarctica: Victoria Land, Siegfried Peak sud | reverse complement strand
GTTATCAAGAAACATAAAAGAAAAGCTCATAGCTTCTTTAAATATGGCTTGAAGTTTATTACCAACGCTTTATTGGTACGTTTTGATCAACTTGTTACTTTTATAAATGTTTTGTCATGTACTTAGCTTGTTTTTATAAAACTTAAAGTAGTTATGACTACTGATACTCTAAATTTAATTATAAATATAGGAGGTTGACTGCGTTTAATGGTTATGATTGCATTCGTTTACCTTTTATTTACCTTGATAAAATTTTTGGTATTAAGATTGAAGGATAAATTACTCTTACATAAGTAATTAAACTTTTTGCAGTCATCTTAGTTATTATTTCTTCCTGTAGCTTTCTTAGGAATAAACGCTTACCCTGTCGGATGGAATTGTACTCTGCATTTTTATATGTTTTTAACTTCTATGCCCTAAATAAAATGCATAATACGAAGTTTTTATCCTATTTCTACATTAAGTTCAGGAAGTGCTCAATAACTTTTAAAAGTTGAATTTTTGCCGCTGTGTTAATAACAACGCTTGTTCTTATCAATACCGCCACCGCTTACAATGCAGTGAATATGCGATTGAAAGCTCAGCTGCTGTCCCCAGGTATGCAATACTGATATAATGCCCGGTTGTGCAGCCAGGTACCTTTCATCGGCTGCAAAATTCAGTAGCATATAAGAAACAGCATCGAACAATAGAGTAAACATTGCTTTACGGTTGCCCATGACAAGGCTGTTTAACTGATGCTGTATGGTAAAGACTGCATGGTAATATTTTACCGGTAAGAGTTCTTTCATACGTGCTTCTGTCCATTCTTCTTTTTTGCTGTTGCCGCAGCCGGGGCAGTGACGGTTTCGGCAACTGTGATAAACGTATGGCATAGCTCCGCAATTACTGTCGCTGCAACAACCATGAACATGGAATGGTGAGCGAAGAAAAGACAAAGTCATTTGCAGTAAGTAAGGCGATGGTGTATAACAACTATCCGAAAGTATGCGCTAAAGAAGGTGCAGCAGGTATTGATAAGGAAACAATTGAGATGTTCAATGCAGACCTGAGCGGCAGCCTGTACAAAGTCTGGAACCGCATATCATCGGGCAGCTATTTTCCACCGGCTGTACGCACTGTACTAATTCCAAAGAAACAAGGGGGTACTCGACCATTGGGTATACTCTACGGTAGGCGACCGTATTGCACAGGGTGTAGTGAAAGATTACCTGGAACCCATCTTAGAGCCATTATTTAATGTCAATTCATTTGGTTACCGTCCTGGTCGCAGTGCACATGATGCGCTTGCACAATGCGAACACCACTGCAAACAGTATTCATGGGTGGTTGACTTAGACATCAAAGGTTTCTTAGACAATATCAGCATTGAGTGGATGATGAAGATGGTGAGCCATCATACGCAGGAGAAGTGGGTGCTGCTTTACACGGAGCGATGGCTGAAGGCAGGCATAGAGCAAGCAGATGGCCGCATGCTGCAAGGGCAAAAGGCACTCCGCAGGGAGGTGTTATCAGTCCGCTATTAGCCAATCTGTACCTGCATCATGCATTTGATATGTGGATGAGCAAACACTTTGCATCTAATCCGTTTGAACGCTATGCTGATGACATCATTGTGCATTGCAACAGTAAAGTCGAAGCTGAACATCTGTTGTCGTCTATACGACAAAGATTGCAAGGCTTTGAACCGGAATTGCATCCGGATAAAACAAAGCTGGTATATTGCCAAAACTACCGGCGAAAGGAAGAGCATGAGCATAACAGCTTTACATTTCTAAGCTATAGTTTTCAACCCCGGGTTATAAACAATCTTTTTTGGCAAACCCGGCAAGGTGATAGTATTTAGTGCAGCTATCTGCTGTAAGGCGAAGGCCTATATCAAGCAACGGATAAGAGAGGTGTTCGACCCACGAAATACCAGTGTATCACTGGAAAGAACAGCGGTAAAACTCAATCCGAAGATACGCGGATGGCTAAATTATTACTGCAGGTTTAATGCGACAATAGCAGGCAAAGTGTTCTTGTACCTTAATGAATTGATACAAAGATGGATAGAGGAAAAGTTCCGTTTAAGAGGTAAGATGGCGGTAATAGAGAAGTACCAAAACTATATGCAAGTGAACAGAAAGTTGTTTATCCACTGGCAGAAAGGAATTACCTATTGACTGAATAACAAGAGCCGTATGAAGGGAGACTTTCACGTACGGTTCTGTGAGCGGCTAAAGCTGAAATGCTTTGGCCTACTTGACCGTTGGAGCAATTGGCTGCATGTCGCTATCAGCTTTGGTTCGGGCGGAAGGAACTCTTTTGAACATCGGAATAAATTTTTAACCTTTGAATAAATAATGAACTTCGGTTGCCATGGGGAAAGTTTTCCAAATACCCCACCATCGCGATACTTGTTCGTTAGCGGGCAAAAATCAGCAGAAGAAAAGAAAATAGACGAAAAAGGAAAATATGACGACTATTTGCAAAAACTGCAACAACCATTTCGAGGGTAACTTTTGTAACAATTGTGGACACGCGGCTGATATCCATAAACTGAACATGCATTTTATCGGGCACGATTTACAACACGGGCTTTTTCATTTTGATAATGGGATTTTTTACACCATCAAGCAGCTTCTGACAAGACCGGGACATACAATCCGGGAATTTATAGATGGAAAAAGGGTGAAGCATTTTAAACCCTTATCGCTGGTGGTTGTTTTGGCAACACTTTATGGATTGCTTTATCACTACTTTCTTAATAATCTTTTTGACGTCAAACCAATAAATGCAGGGGAAATGTAATAAGTGCTTATGAAAAAGTAGTTAGATGGAATACGGACCATTTTGCTTACTCAACATTGATATTAATTTTAACTGCTACAATTACATCCTACCAGGTGTTTAAAAAAAAGGGGTATAATTTTGCGGAGCATTTAGTGTTAAATACTTTCTATAGAGGTTTAGTACTTGTTATTGGTCTCCTATTGTTTCCGGTGCTTTATATATATTATAAGAATGGTACTGAGGGTTTTAAAAATTATGCATTCATCATTCAGATTTTAGACTTTGTTTTAATGTATTGGTGTTATTCTCAGTTTTTCAACAAAATATCAAAGATTAAATCTTTAGGTCTTACATTACTTACCTATTTAATTATGACCATTATAAATGTAGTCATTGGGTATGTGGCTGGCTGGATTGCCAGTTCTGTTTACTAATTTTTTTCTTTGATGCTTTAAAAAACATACAAGGGCAACTTTTAGCTAAACTTAGATTACAAGAGAATACAGCCCAAATTATCTCCTAAAGAAAAATCCATGCTTTTGTTCATAGGAGATCGTCCTGGAGCAAAATCCGGAGAGATTTCAAAGAAATTAGATATAGCCATTCCTCCTGCAAAAAGGATTCTGGCTGGTCTTGTGGAGAAACAACTTATAGAAAAACATGGAATAGGATCCAAACATCGTATCAAGACCGCCATTGGCAAAAGTTATGTTGTTCTGTAAAAAGAAACAGAGAGATCACTTCCTCAAAAATTTCCACAATCGCTTTGGCCTTTTTTTAACATGGTAATGCTTAATGATATAAGTTTTAATGTGGTCCATTGCTTCGTTATGGTCGTCAGTGAGTATAACTAACTTCATATCTGCTTCGCTTATAGTGCCTTCAGATTTTAAGAATTCCATATACTCCATTAGTGGCTGAAAGTAGTCTTTGCCATAAAGTACAATAGGAAACTGTGTGATGGTTTTGGTCTGAACAAGGGTTAGCGTTTCAAAAAATTCGTCCATAGTTCCGAATCCTCCGGGCATGATCACAAAGGCATACGAATACTTTATAAGTAAGGTTTTCCTTACAAAGAAGTGTTTGAATGTATACCACTTATGCATATAAGAATTATGCTTTTGCTCCACCGGCAGGAATATGTTACAGCCCACAGAATAAAAACCATTTTCAAATGCTCCCCGGTTTGCAGCTTCCATGATGCCGGGTCCTCCGCCGGTCATGGTAGTAAGTCCCATTTGTCCTATCCTTTTCCCAAATTCTCTTGCGGCCTCGTAGTATTTATGTCCTTCTTTAAACCTTGCAGAACCAAATACCGTTATACACGGCCCTACATGATGAAGTGTTCTGGTTGCCCTGATAAATTGCCAGAAGACAATTAGTGCAAACCTATATTCTCTCCACCGGCTTCGTGGGCCTTCGAGGTATTCAATTAATTTCTTATTATTTACAGGTTGTTTTTTTACCATAATGGTTAAATAAACTAGTTCTCAATTTGAACAGGGCTGTTAAATTGCCGTGTTATGTGCACTCAATAATTATGCGCACCATTTTAGCCCCGACCCTAAAGGGAGAAGGGAGATTAAGAAGAATGCTTCGTTCCCCGCAAGGACGAAGTTTCAGTTTGTATGCTCAAAGCCCACCCTGACTCTTTCAAACCTAATCAATATTTAAATCGTATTTTCCTGGCCTATACTCTTTGTATAACCTTTTCAAAAGTTACTTATACTATAGTTACAGTTCATATAAATAATGGTTTAACCCTTTGCCCGTGATGTCTTTTTTAATATTTCGTCTTTGATTTTCATAAGTTGTTTTTTAAAATTTTAGCCCTGTTAGGGGCTTAAATAAGAATAACATCTTTTGAAATCTTACCCTTAAAAGCCATTGAAGATAAAGCTTGAATCGAAATACAAAAGCTTAACTCAACTGAATTAAAGGTATAAGTCCAAACCAGATAAGATAAATTAATGAAGCTACCATAAGAGAGTCAATACGGGAAGAAGGAGAAGGATTTTTAATGTAATGATATATAAAGGATATCAAAAAAACAGCATGAGGAACAACTGCATAAATCATGTTTCCATAAGCTCCGGGAACAAGATTAAACAACTCAAAACTTACTGCTGTTATTGCTGCAAGTATTGTAAAAAATATAGCTAAAAGGGCCGCTCCTTTTTTGCCAAATCTTACGGCAAGGGTTTTTTTTGATGCAGCCTTATCAGCATCGTAATCCGGAATACCGGACAAGATTATTGAAGGCAACACTGCAAAAAACAGGGGCACACTTAGCAGCCACGGAAAGGCATCATCAATTCTTCCTCCCTGGAATATATATCCGCAAACCACTACTGCAAAACTATGTGTAAGACCAACAGTAAATTCTCCCAATCCACGGTATGATAACCGAAGCGGAGGAACCGTGTAACCTATTGCAAGAACAAACAAAACGACACAAGCTAACAAAACGGGGCTGATGTTGCCGGGTATAATGGACAATAAAATACCTAAAACAGTAAAGGATAAAATTAGTGCAGTCCATATTCCGTTTTTTACTTCTCTAAAGCTTAGCAGTTTATCTACCAGCACCCGTGAACCACCTGTAAAAGGACTAAAAAATTTATTTTGCTCATCAGACTTAAAATCAAAATAATCATTGGTTAACACAGTTGCTACTTCTAAAAGAAAAAGCCATAAATAACCTATCCAGAAAACAGACCTGTTGTAACCGTAACCCAAATTTTCAGCAGCAAAAGCACCGGTACCATAAGCCGCACATGTCATGGGGTAAAATTGTAATCTTATCGCTTTTAACCAATTACCCGTTTTTATACTGAACCTGTTCGATGGAGTGAGCGCACCTTTCTTTAATGCAAGTCCCTCGTTTTCTGCAGTATTAATCCAACGATTGCGTTGTGTTAGGGTTGAATTTTTTACCGGTCCAAAGCTTAATGTTCTTGCCATGCTGAATCCGCAAAATTGCAAGGTAGCCCTGCGCATGGCATTATGACCGGGAGAACGATATATCAACTGATACACCAGCCACGGCGTATCCATAGTTGTTATAATTTGTGCTGAACGTCCTCTTAATAGCGGGGCATAACCTGTACCTCCTTCGATATCTTCAAAAGCAAAACCGGCAGTAAAAACACGGTCAATAAAACCTTTTAAAAGCGCAGGTATTGTACCCCACCAGGTAGGATAAACAAACACTACATGATTAGCCCATAAAATAAGTTGCTGCGCCTGTTGAATATGCGGCTCGGATAGCTGTTGATTCGGCGAAAAATGATTAACATTTGGATTGAAGGATAAATCAGCAAGTTCGAGCTTTTTAATAGTAATGCCGGCATTCACGGCTCCTTCTATATAAGCATTTACAAGGCCGTGAGAAAGACTGTCTTTTCTTGGGTGACCATTTACTATCAGTACATTCATAATTAATTTCATCCACTTAGTGGCATTAGCCTATTTGTCTTTAAAGGTCTTTTTCTAAAAAAAAGAGAAATATTTTCTGTAAAAGTAAATTAGGAATACTCCCTGAATAAAAAGAAATTATTATTACTACGTTAGCTTACAGCAGGATTTATGTTACCCCCTAAATCCCCCTGAAGGGGGACTTAAAAAAATCTCTGATCTTAAAGTTTTTACAGGAAGCAGCACTTAAATATTCGGAAAATAAAAAAACCCCGCAACCAATTAATTTCTTATTACATTTGCAACTGATGAGTTGCTTATTAATCACTATAGAATGAGACGAGACGTATTCCAGGCCATTGCAGATCCTACCCGCAGAGCAATTCTTAGTTTGTTAGCCCTGCAGGCGATGACCCCAAATGCCATTGCTGAGCATTTCGACAGCACCAGGCAGGCGGTGTCCAAGCATATAAAAATTCTGACGGAGTGCGAGCTTGTAAAACAAGAACAATCCGGAAGAGAAATATATTATCATTTCAATCCTCAAAAGATGAAAGAAGTAGATAAATGGCTTGAGCCTTTCCGGGCAAAGTGGGAAGACCGGTTTAACCAATTGGACGATGTATTAAAAAAACTAAAAACTAAAAAACCATGAGTAACAAACAGACATCGATCTCTAAAGATGCAGCCAACAAAAAACTTATTGTAGTAAGAGAATTTGATGCTCCCCTTGAGGACGTATGGAAGGCCTGGACTGATAGCAATATCTTGGATAAGTGGTGGGCACCAAAGCCCTGGAGAGCAAAAACAAAAACGATGGATTTTCGGGAAGGCGGTCTTTGGCTCTATAGTATGGTAGGGCCTGATGGTACTGAGTCATATTGTCGTGCAGATTTCAAAACCGTTATTCCAAATAGAAACTTTACTGCCGACGACGCGTTTTGTGACGAGGACGGAAACGTAACGCACGATATCCCGGGTATGCAGTGGAAGAATGAGTTCAGCTTAACAGATACAGGAACAAAGGTTGAGGTTGAGATTACATTTGCTAATGAAGCTGATATGGAAAAAATCATTGAAATGGGTTTTGAGGCTGGCTTTACAGCGGCTCATAGTAACCTTGATAAATTATTAGAAAGGTAATTTTAGATCTTGCATCGTCTCCTTTTATGAATGGCGTACCTAAATAGCAGGTTGAAGGGGGCTTTGGCCTTTATTTGTCTTGCGATTATATCCGCGCTCTTTCTCTCTGCTATTTTTTCTTACTTTTCAGGACTTCATTATAAGCAGTATGTAAAGCATCAAGCATAAGCTGACTGTCAACCCGGGCGAGTTGAAAGGTTGTCCACCCCTGCAGGCCCCATTTATTATCAACACGATAAATAGCTTCTTTATCAATAAGACAATAAACGGATTGATCAGCAGGTGAAAATTTTACATTGGCAGTTTCACTTTCTTCGTGCATTGTTGCAAATATTCTTTTATCAACTACTTTAAATGCAGTCCTATCAAAATGCGGCGAAGCTATAGTATGTGGAAATGAAAGAGCAAGTTCCCTGAATTGATCGCATGTCATGGTTTATTTCCTCCGCTGGCTGAAGTCTTTTTCAGGACGACTTAAATCATAATTGATAGCATGACGAAGTCTGGAAATATTATTTTGTAAGTTACAATTTAAACAAATTTTTTATGAATTGCAGATTATCGGGCGTGTTCAAGGTAGTCACACTATATTTACTAATCTATAAATTGATACTTCAATCATACTTTTCCCGTCGTCTATTTTTATAAAGCCTGCATTATCAGCACCTGAAGAAAATATCTATCCGCATGCAATAGAAATATTATACTTCATGTCTTGCTGATGATGTAGTAGCGAGTGGTGAGTAGTAAGCCTATAGGTTTATCTGCAACAATCTTAAACCTTCTCAAAAAAAATCCCTGTCTATCTTAAGCTTAGTAGACAGGGATATTACAGATAAAATTAAAAACTAATTATTGTCCTTTTTATCATCTTTACCTGCTGCATCCCCGACTTTATCTCCCACTTTATCGGCAGCTTTTTTAACAGCGTTACCGGCATCCTTTGCACCTTCTTTAACAGCTTTACCAGCATCTTTTGCACCTTCTTTGGTAGCGTCCCATGCATTTTCTATAGCACGACCAGATTTGTCAAACAAATTTCCCGTGCGGTTCGCTACTTCACCATCCTTCAGTTCTATTTCTTTACCATCTTTTTTTACCCGGCCATTCCTGTAAACCACTGTACCATTATCCAGCTTCACATCATTATCAGCATCAACCCATTTCCCGCCTTTCATAACCCTCACCTTTTTATCCCTATAGGTCACATCACCATCTGCAGCAGTATAAGCAGAAGAAGTGGTAGTAGTTGTTGTTGTACTAGTAGTATCTGGTGTGGTGGAGGTGGTCGTACTATTAGTATCTGATGTGGCAGAGGTGGCTGTACTCGTAGTATCTGTCTCTACTGTAGCATTATCTGCTTCTGTGTTGTTACAAGCAGCCAGGGAAACGGCTGCAAAGGCCATTGTAATAATCTTTTTCATAACTTTTAGTTTTATGTTTATAGCAAGTATTTTATTACCGCTGTATACCAGATACTCATCAGTCATATGGACCTGCATTTTGATGAAGAAGGTTACTAAATTTCGTGCCACAGTTTTCTTAAGTTATTAAAACTCTGTTTATCATTGGGTGATATCCTGGTTCAAATTATACAAAGCAGCAAGACGAAGATTAATTGAAACTGAAAATAGCCAATGTTAATACGGGTTGTGTACCCGGCTCATTGTTTCCTTGCTTAAGCCCAGGTATAAATGAGAAGAAAATTTTTGTGCGGGTGGAAAGAAATATTATACTTCATGGCTTGCTGGTAAAGCTTATATGCATGCCCCGGCCCTAAGGGAGAAAACGGTCTATCAATTGATAACTCAGATTAATTTCTTTTAGCAAATAAAGAATATTTGTATATTGCTTTTTGAAGTTGGCGTAAGGCAGGAAAACTTTCTCCCTGCCCGTGGGCCTTTAATTGATATATCTTATTTTCTTAATTAAATATAGACAACCTTAACTTTTCTTGCCATGAATGAATTTACAATCGACCGCCGTCGTTTTCTTAAAGGAGCAACGGCTACCCTGGCCCTGACAGCGCTGGAAGCGAATGGTATGAACCTGAGGACACCAGCAAGGCCGATGTCCGTGGCCCTGATTGGCACCGGTTGGTACGGGAAAAGCGACTTATTCCGCTTAATCCAGGTAGCGCCTGTAGAAGTGGTGGCCCTATGCGATGTAGACAAAAACCAGCTCGAAGGTGCTGCAAAACTGGTAAGCCAACGCCAGAAGTCAAAAAACAGACCCAAACTCTACGGCGACTACCGCAAGATGCTGGCCGAAAATAAGCCCGATATTGTCATCATCGGCACACCTGACCACTGGCACGCACTGCAGGCAATAGACGCAATGAGAGCCGGCGCGCATGTATATGTGCAAAAACCCATTAGCGTGGATGTAATCGAAGGCGAAGCCATGGTAGCCGCAGCGCGCAAGTATAATAAGGTAGTGCAGGTGGGCACCCAACGTAAAAGTACCCCGCATTTGATTGATGCCAAAAAGAATATAGTAGATGCAGGCCTGCTCGGCAAAGTATCGCACGTGGAGATGTGCTGCTATTTTCACATGCGCGCCAACGGTAATCCACCGATGCAGCCCGTACCGGCATTCCTTGATTACGAGACTTGGACTGGGCCGGCTCCCTTGCGCCCTTACGACGGGCTGCCCCACGTGCGCTGGTGGCGAACCTTTATGGAATACGGCAATGGCATTATGGGCGATATGTGCATACACATGTTTGATACTGTCCGTTGGATGCTTAAGCTGGGCTGGCCTAAGCGTATCAGTTCTACCGGTGGTATTTATGTGGAAAAAGAGGGCAAGTCCAATATAGCCGACACCCAATCCGCTATTTTTGAGTACGATGGTTTAAACTGCGTCTGGCAACACCGTAGTTGGGGCACACCGGCCAACCCGGAGTATCCCTGGTCCTTTACCATTTACGGCGACAAAGGCACCTTGTTTGCCTCCACCATGCAATGCGATTTTGTTCCTGTCGATGAAAAAAGTGGAAGCAAGATTCACAAAGACGTAGTGTACGAAAAAGAAAAATACCCGGAAGATCTGACTGAACCTACTGAACCCAAAATAGAATTAAATGCTGCACCCGCCACCCGCTTGCACATGCTGGATTTTCTGACGGCTATCGAAAAAGGAGGCCGTCCGGTGGCCGATATTGAGCAAGGGCATATTTCTACAGCAAGCTGCATCGTAGCTAATATGTCGATGAAACTGGGCCGGCCCCTGGTGTACGACCCTAAAAAGCGGGAGATTGTAAATGATGCCGAGGCCACCGCCTTGCTGCAGCGTCCGTATCGCTCCCCTTATACCCATCCTGATCCAAACCGTGTATAGACACTGCTTTGGAGTTATCAATGTTATTAATTTAAGCAAGTACAATTTGTCCTTGCTTAAAATACGTTTACCTGTTTCAATTGTTTTTAAATCTTAACTTTAAGCGGAGTCCTGTATGTTAGCATGAAACCGTACTTCATGCCAGGGTTCCTGCTGCCTACAAGGCTTAGAAGATGAGACGCCGGCAGGACCGAAAATGACAGAAAAATCCCCTCGGAATGACGGAAGGTTTCTCTGCTAATTGAATTTGATTTCGTACACTTTCTCTACATGCTTTTAATCTCACACGAATTACTTTCAATTCCACTTTTGGATCGTCAAGTAGTACCAACTTTATTTCATCTACCAGAGGTAAAATCGTTTCATAGTTGTTATTAATTACGTTTAAAACAATGAAGCTAATAGTATATTTTGAAATGTTTTGTTGGTGCTGCAGGTTCTTATCAGAAGTTACTAAATAATGAAAATCTTCTTTTTGTATGACATTCATCAAAGCACCGTTTTCTAGGCATTCCAACCTTTATCCTTTACGGTATAAATTTCACAAACATCTTGCAAGCGATATTTAAGTTTTACAGGAAGGTTTTCATCAGCAGTACTTTGTACATAACCTATATATTGAAAATGCAGGAATTCTTCAAAATGTTCTATAATCTCTATAGTTTGATCTTTTTTTACAGAAGGGAAATCTTCAAGAAATTCACCTAAAGAATGTCCTGCTTTTAATAATTCAAAAAGATTTTTTACAGGTACTCTTGTATTGCTGAAAACAGTCGCGCCGCTTTGAATGTTAGGTGATATAGTAATGGGAGGTACTATTTTATTTTTTATGAAGCAAAAATAAAAAAGTTTTTAAAGTTTGCCCGTGAGTTCATGAGTGAAGTTAATGATCTTTTTTGCCCTTTTAGTTTTTGCACTAAACCCTTTTCAATGTCTGCTTACCACACTCCAGAAACCTCCCCATCAATTGTTCCAAACATGGAAATTACACCTTACCAAGGGTTATGCTGCAAAACCAATAAAGGCTGGTGTTCGCGGTAGCGTTGTAAGACCAATAATTGCTTATCCTTGATAAGTCAGATTAATTTCTTAAGTAAATAAAGAATATTTGTATATTGCTTTTAGTGAGCACTGTCTTCATAGCAAAACTTCGTGTATTGGAATGGGACAATGCACTCCCATGCCACGGTACCTGCTACACAAGGCTTAGAAGAGGAGACACTGCAGGACCCAAAATTTTAAAATTCGCAAAATGAAATTCAGGAAAGTTGTTGCACCAGGGCATCCTTCTTTTTAAAAAAAGGAACGAGGAGGAGGTAAAAGTCACAATGGAAACTGCCAGGAATAAAAACTCATTAATTTATTCCTTGAGCAATATAGTAGTTTAACTAAATGAGTATCATGTTTAAGCAGGTTTACCCTATATCCATGTTTGCCGCCGCCCTTTTTGGTCTATTCTGCTTCGTTAATCCCCGAAATGGAGATAAAAATGAGGAAGAGCCTTCGCCGGCCCGTACGCCAACTGAAGAATTAGCCTCTTTTAAGATCGAGCCGGGCCTAAAGATTCAATTAGTGGCTTCAGAACCTATGGTACAGGATCCGATCGTAACTACTTTTGATGCTGATGGCCGGCTCTGGGTGGTGGAGATGCGCGGTTTCATGACTACTATTGATGGAGCCGGCGAGAAAGACCGGGTGGGCCGGATATCGGTGCTGGAGGATACAAATAGCGACGGTCTAATGGATGTTAGTACGATTTACCTCGACAGCCTGGTAATGCCCCGTGCCCTTGCGCTGGTTCCAGGCGGGGCATTAGTAGCGGAAAATGGCTCCCTGTGGCTAACGCAGGATTTGAATAATGACTTAAAGGCAGATACCAAAATCCTGATAGATTCGGCCTACGCGGGCAGTCCGTTACCTGAACACTCCGGTAACGGACTGTGGCGGGGTATGGATAACTGGTATTATAATGCCAAGTCCCGGTTCCGGTATCATCTTGACGATGGAAAGTGGCAGCGGGATAGTACCGAGTTTCGGGGGCAATGGGGAATCTGCCACGATGACGAAGGCCGTTTGATTTATAATTATAACTGGTCGCAGCTTCACGCCGATCTTGTGCCACCCAATTATCTTTCCCGCAACAAAAACCATAAGCCAACCACAGGTATTGATCATGGTCTTACGGTTGATCGCCGGATATACCCTATCCGGCCCAATCCGGCAGTAAACCGGGGGTATATTCCTGGTACATTAGACAAAGAAGGGCGTTTACTCGAATTTACGGCCGCCTGTTCTCCGCTTTTTTACCGTGGAACAGCCTTACCCCAGGAATACTACGGCAATGTGTTCGTCTGCGAGCCCTCCGGAAATTTGGTTAAACGGAATATGGTAGAGGAGAATGGATTACTGCTCTCCGCCCATGACCCGCATCCGGGCAAGGAGTTTCTGGCTTCCACAGATGAACGGTTCCGGCCGGTTCATTTATCAACCGGCCCTGATGGAGCGCTTTATCTGACTGACATGTACAGGGGATTAGTGCAGCACGCCGCGTATATTACGCCGTATTTGCGGAATCAAACGATTAATCGCAAACTGGTTCAACCCGTTCACCGCGGAAGGATCTGGCGGATTGTCCCTGAGAATTGGGAGCTATCGAAGCCCAAAAAACTTTCTAATGCCTCCTCTGAGGAATTGGCAGGTTACTTATCGCACCCCAACGGTTGGCACCGGGATATGGCGCAACGTTTACTGGTGGAGCGAAACGATAGGAATATCGGGCCTTTGTTAACCAACCTGATCTTAAAGGGAGAAAATAACCTGGGCAGGTTTCAGGCTTTGTGGACCTTACAAGGATTAAAACGGGCTCAGCCGGAGTTGCTGTTTAAGCTGGTATCCGATCAGAATCTACTGGTCCGAACCACTGCCTTAAGACTACTGGAGCCATTTGCAAAGGAGGATAAGAATGTTCGGGTAAAGTTGGAACAGGCGTTACTGCATGAATGGCAAAATGCCCCTATTAAACAAATACTGCAAATAGCGCTCACAGCCCAGGTACTGGATGCAAAAGTATCAAATCAGTTGTTAGCCGGCATTACCGAACGGTTTGGCAATCTTCCATTAATCCGGGATGCTGTTCTAAGCAGTATAGAAGACCGGGAATTCGCCTTTTTGCAACACTTGTGGAGAGCGCCCCAATGGCAAAAACGTGAATCAGCCAGGGAAATTTTTATTGAAATGCTTGCTACTGCCATTATAATAAAAAAAAATCCAGCGGAACTAACTACCTTGTTAGCGATGCTGGATAGAAAAAAAGAACAACTAGATTGGCGGCAAAAAGCCGTGCTTACCGGCCTTTCAATGGGAGTAGGTACTAATAAATCAAAGCCTGTCCGGCTATCAGCAGCACCGGCTATATTAACAAAATCAGCTGGTAAGATAGGGGCAAGTCGCCTGGCGGCATTGACTTCTTTATTTGAATGGCCTGGTCACACCGCCGGCAAAAGTATATCGGGTCAAAAAAGTTTATTAAACGAAGAACAGCAACAACTATTTGCGTCGGGCCGGCAGTATTATCTTACTACCTGTTCCGGATGTCATGGCACTGATGGGGCCGGAATGAAGCGATTTGCCCCGCCTCTTATTGGGTCAGACTGGGTTTTGGATGAGAAACGCTTAGCCCTGATTGTCTTGCATGGCATGGAGGGGCCGGTAAAAGTAGCAGGCAAGATATACGATGCTCCGGAAATCCTGCCGGTAATGCCTGCTCATTCCACTATGGATGATGCTGCTATTACCGCTATTTTAACTTATATTCGTAATGAATGGGGTAACAACGCCGGTCCCATAGACAAACGTACGGTGGGCACAACCCGAAATACTTCTCAGGGCAGAGTGGTGCCCTGGAAAGCGGAAGAGCTAAAAAAATATGTGCTGGAGACGAAGGCTTCCGAAAGCAAATAAATTGGTTGGATTAGGAAATTTAGCATACTGTTTTTGACCTTGACTTAATGTTCGCTTTTTGACAACAGTTTCTTACAAAAGGGACATCAGCCGGTTGCGTGCCAAGCGAAGGCGCAGGCATTCCGAAACATGCGAAGCAGTTTCTGAAACAAGCGGGTGGAGACCCGGTGCAAGAACGAAGCCAAGCAGCTTGAGTTTTCAAATAAAAGTAAGGCTTTTGGGAACAAAATGCCTAAGCAATAAATTGTTTTGAATATACCTATATTAATGAGAAACAAAAGCGTCCTTCCGTGACGAACCCAGCTATTAATCAAACTATGATGATTGACCGACGTGACTTTTTGCATAAAGCTGCCATAGGAGCTATGACGCTGTCTTTACCGAAAATGCCTGCTTTCTTAAAAGAAATGTCGATGGGGATTGTGGTACATTCTTACGGTCTCCGTTGGAACTCGAAGGTAGAGAGCCAAAAATACCCCGGGTTTACCAACGCCCTGGATTTGATGGAGCATTGCCATCAAATTGGGGCAGGGGGTGTGCAAGTGGTAGTAAAAGACTGGACAAGCGACTTCGCCAAAAAAGTGCGGAGCCTGCGCGAGAAGTTAGGGCTGTATTTAGAAGGGTCAATTGGTGTACCGAATAACCCCCAGGATGTGCCCCGCTTTGAGCAGGAAGTTAAAAATGCGAAAGAAGCCGGCATGCAGGTATTAAGAACGGTTTGCTCCAGTGGACGCCGCTACGAAACCTATCATTCTATTGAAGCTTTTCAGCAGCTTCAGAAAAATGCGTTAGCTTCCCTGCAATTAGCCGTGTCAATTCTAAATAAACATAAAATGAAACTCGCGGTTGAAAATCATAAAGACTGGCGGGCACCGGAATTGGAGAGTATGCTGAAACAACTGAATAGCGAATGGGTGGGCGTAACCCTTGATTTTGGTAATAGTATTTCTTTGCTGGAAGACCCCATGGATGTTATCCAAACCCTGGTACCCTATATTTTTTCTACGCACGTGAAAGATATGGCCGTGGAAGAATACGCTGATGGCTTTCTATTATCAGAAGTTCCTTTAGGAAAGGGTATATTGGACCTGCCGAAAATAATTGCCCTTTGCAGGAAACATAACCCGAATGTAACTTTTAACCTGGAAATGATTACCCGGGACCCGTTGGAAATACCGTGTTTAAAAAATGAGTACTGGGCGACTTTTGCGGGAGTACCTGGTTCGGAACTCGCCCGGACTCTTAGGATGGTTCGTCAGCACAAAAACGAATCGCATCTGCCGAGGGTATCGCAACTGTCTCCGGAAGACCGTTTAGCAGCGGAGGAGCAAAATATACTGGACTGCCTTGCCTATAGTAAAAATAGGTTAGGGCTTAAATAGCTTAAGGCTCAAATAAAAATAAATAAGTTCCAAATAAATCACATGGGTAAAGAAGTCCTTCCGGGAATTAAGCAGTTTGACTTGAGCGGCAAATCGGCCATTGTTACAGGAGGCTCAAAAGGTCTTGGTTTGGCTATGGCTGCCGGGTTGGCTTCAGCCGGGGCTAATATAATGTTAGTAAACCGAAACGCCGGGGAAGGAACCATCGCTGCCGGTCAACTGACTGAGGATTTTGGTATCAAAGCAATTTCCTTTCCCGCTGATATTACCAGCCAGGAACAAACAGAATCCATGGTAACCGCGGCTATGGACGCCTTTGGTAAAATTGATATCCTGATAAACAGTGCAGGCATTAATATCCGCGGGGCAATTGATGAAGTTACCCCGGAAGATTTTAATAAGGTAATGGAGGTGAACGTAAACGGCACCTGGCTTTGCTGCCGGGCGGTAACGCCTTACATGAAGAAAAATGGCAGTGGCAGTATTATTAACCTGGCCAGCACGCTCGGCCTGGTTGGTTTGTCAAACCGGACGCCCTATACGGCCAGCAAAGGGGCTGTTGTACAAATGACCCGGGCGCTGGCTTTAGAGTTAGCTCCCTTCAATATTAAGGTAAACGCTATTTGTCCGGGGCCATTTTTAACCGAAATGAATATACCCATTGCCGATACCGAAGAAGGTAAAAAATTTGTGGTGGGCGCTACTGCGCTGGGCCGTTGGGCGGAGATGCGGGAGATTCAGGGGGCCGCTATATTTCTGGCCAGCGATGCAGGGAGTTACATGGTAGGTTCTATGCTTACAGTTGACGGTGGCTGGACCGCCCGGTAATTTAATGCTGTGGCAGTTGGTCGATGCGCATGAAGTAAGTGGATAAAAATAAATCAATGGGATTAAATAGAAGCTTCGTACACTGTTGTTAGCCTTTACTTAATATTCGCTTTTTGCCAACAGTTTTTGCATAAGGGACATCAGGCGGTTGGGTGCCAGGCGAAGGCGCAGGCATTCGGAAACATGCGTAGCAGTTTTCGAAACAAGCGGGTGGAGTCCTGTTGCAAGGATGAAGCCACGTGGCTTGAGCTTGACACGAGTATTAAAAGGCTTTTGCGAACAAAACACCTAATCGAATAAATGAAAATATTCGTTTTTGATTTAAAAGGGAATCTGTTATTAAAACCCGGTAAACTAACAAGATCTTTCTGAATGACAGACTCAAGGAAGCAATTTCCTGTTAATCTAATTTCGTCTGATTACTATTTTCTCGGTTTAAATTAAAAATCGTTCACTTATCCCCAATAACCATCCCATGCAACAACTTAGCGTTAAAAACAAAAGAACCCGGATACGGTACGCGATGTTAGCCCTCGTGTTCATTAACGTAATGATCAATTACCTTGACCGTAGCAATCTTTCGGTTGCCGCGGCTACCCTTAGTAAAGATTTGCAATTATCAACGGTAGAAATGGGGTTGATTTTTTCAGCTTTTGGCTGGACGTATGCCATATTGCAAATTCCGGGAGGACTGATAGCAGACCGATTCTCGCCACGGGTACTGTATGCTTTTTGTTTAATTACTTGGTCAATAGTTACGTTATTGCAAGGATTTGCGAGAGGGTTCGTCAGTCTCTTTGGGCTTCGTTTAGCTACCGGTGCCTTCGAAGCGCCTTCTTATCCCATCAATAACCGCATCGTTACCAGTTGGTTTCCCGACCATGAAAGGGCTTCCGCCATTGCCCTGTATGTTTCGGGCCAGTTCATAGGCCTGGCTTTTTTTACGCCCGGTTTAGTAACCATTCAATATTATTTTGGCTGGCAGGGATTGTTTATTACCACCGGTTTAGTAGGGCTGTTATGGGGAATATTATGGTATTTTTTTTACCGTGACCCCCTTGACCATCAGGGGGTGAATAAAGAAGAACTTGACTATATTAAAAAGGGAGGAGGTTTAATCTCCGGGAAAAAAAACGAACCTGGACAACCTTCTATCTGGAAATGGGCCAATGTAAAACAGGTAGTTACCAACCGCACCTTGTGGGGCATTTACATCGGGCAGTTTGCGATGAATGCTATGCTTTGGTTTTTTTTAACCTGGTTCCCTACGTACTTAGTTCAATACCGGGGCTTAAACTTTCTGAAATCCGGCTACCTCGCTTCCATTCCTTTCCTGGCCGCCTGTGCTGGTTTGCTTTTATCCGGCTTCTTATCCGATTATCTGATCCGACAGGGCAAATCTATCGGAATGGCGCGTAAAACGCCCATTATTATCGGCCTTATCGTATCGGTCAGCATTGTAGGCGCTAATTACAGCAACAATACAACCTATATTATTTTCTTCATGGCGCTGGCTTTCTTCGGCGCCGGCATGGCGTTAATATCCTGGGTATTTGTTTCGATCTTATCACCAAAGCACCTGATTGGGTTAACTGGTGGCGTATTTAATTTTATGGGCAATTTAGCTTCTATCGTCGTACCCATCGTAATCGGCTTCCTGGTAAAAGGAGGTGACTTTAAGCCGGCACTGGTCTTTATCGGGGGCTTGGGATTGATAGGGGCGTGCTCGTATATTTTTCTGGTGGGTAAAATAGAGCGGGTTCCCGTTAATATTGATGAAATAGAACGGAAATTGTTATCAGAGCAAGAATAGTGGCACTTGAAATTATCGATGGGAGACAATAACAGATAGATGCAGTACTTATCCGTAGCCTAAAATAGTGTTATCTTACTGAGATGGAAAGTGGGTGGTTTCTATCCTATACCTTCTTTAAAAAAATCAGTAAGATCTTATATAAATGAGGCACAAATACTTCCTTTTTTTCATCTATAAAATTTATATCAAATCTCAGAATATTTTTTACCTTTTGTGCAAATAAAAAAGGGTTTCATAACAAAAATGTTAGAAACCCCTGATAATTAAGTCGGAACGGCAAGATGACAAAAAAGCCGTAAAACTTTGCTTCCAATATTTTATCTGCTTCAAAACTTTTTGGTAACCGAATTTGTCGCAATCCTGATCAAATAACTGCTAATTTAAACAGCACTAAAAATAATTCAATTTCGAATATTTGTATCAGAATAAATTTATAGTGATGATTTAATAATACAAGCTTCACATTAAAGCAATAAAAGTTTAATGCAGCCGAACTATTTTCGCAGCTTATAAATTAAAATCAGACCAAAAATCAAACAATTGTATGTTGAAAAATTTACTTTGCTTTTTATTATTATTTTCTTGTCTTTTAAATGAAGAGGTGATCGCCCAGACAACGCAGGCCTCAATATCGGGAATAGTTGTAAACAATGAAAAAAAACCGCAGGTGGGAGCCTCCGTTTCCGTTCGAAACGAATCAACCGGGTTTTCCACAAAGGCTTTAACGAATGCACATGGAGAATTTACTTTTAAGGAGCTCCCGCTTGGTGGGCCTTATACAGTAAATGTTACTTACGTAGGATATGGAGAGCAAAAAGTAAGTGGTTATACGCTTAACCAGGGAGATGCAGTAAAGGTTGATATTAATATGAAGCTTCAGCAAAACACCCTTGAGGTGGTGCAGGTTGTAGCCTCAGGTTTAAAAAATAAAATAGAAAACGTTGGGACAGCTACTGCCATTTCCGCACGAACAATGACGAGGCTTCCCGTCAACGGGCGAAATTTTACTACTTTAATGGATCTTTCACCTTTAAGCCGGGGCGGCAATATTGCTGGTCAGCTTGGTTCTTCTACCAATTATACGATTGATGGTATGAATGCCAAGAATCCAACTTCTGCAGGTTCTACCACCAGCCGCAGCGGTGCTCCCTATTCCATATCAATAGAAGCGGTACGTGAATTTAAAGTAGTAACAAATCAATATGATGTCACTTACGGACGCAGCGGTGGTGGTACTGTCAGTGCGGTAACTAAATCGGGCACTAATACACTAAGCGGAAGCGCATTTAGTTATGGCAGGGCTAACTGGTTGGCCAGCAGGTACGATATCAGGGGCAACAGGCGCAATAACAATTATTCTACTTACCAGTACGGGTTTTCTCTGGGAGGACCGATTATAAAAGATAAACTGCATTATTTTGTAGCCTGGGATCACCAGCAGGACAACAGATCGTTAGTGATTGCCGACGTACAATCACCGGCAGATGAAGCAAGGTTTAACGTAACCAAAGCTACACTGGATACTTTTGTAAATATTGCCCGCACTAAGTATGGAGTTTCTAATAAAGCTCAGTACGGGTCGTTTGATAAAAACAGAGGTTCAGATGCTGCTTTTCTCCGTTTAGACTGGCAGATCAACAGCAGGAATTTACTAACCATACGGAATAACTATACTAACGACAGAAATAAACTTGGTCTCACAGATAACACAGCAATCAATTTATACGAATCTACAGGCAACGACTTTAACAGGGATAACAGTTTATTGGCAACTTTACGTACTTCAGTTAGTTCACGTGTTACCAATGAGTTGAAAGTGCAGCACCTGTATACATACCAGTCAAGCGAGCCAGGCGATGATCTGCCTTCGGCAAATATACCAAGGGCTATTGTAGAAAATGTTACCTCTACCATTGGTGGTGTAACAAGATCAACAAACATTCAAATCGGTGGTCACAGGTTTGCGCAGGAAAACTTTGATAACAATGTGGTGCAACTGGTAGATAATTTATACTACAATACAAATAAAATTAAATATACGTTTGGAATAGACGCGATGAACACCCGTTCACATTCAAGGTATGGCAGCGAGGTAAACGGACGTTTTCATTATATTAATCGCGCAGCATTTGAAAACAATACGCCCTACAGGTACTACCGTGAAGTGCCTATTGTACCTGACCCAAGTGTGGTGGGCAACATTCAAAACATAGGAGTGTATGCTCAAATGCAAACCACGCTTGCCCGGGGTTTGGATCTGACAGCAGGCTTGCGGTATGATTATGCACACTACCCCCAATCTCCCTTGAACCAACTTGTTCTGGATGAACTCGGCTTGCGTACTGATAATAAACTTAAGTCTTCCGTAATTCAGCCCCGTTTTCAGTTTACCTGGGATGTAAATGAAAACCGGATTGATTTTATCCGTTTTGGTGCGGGTATTTTTGCTTCAGATATTAATAACTATGTTCTGATCAATAACCTGGTTTTTGATGGTAAACATTCCGCTACCGTAGATGTAAGAGCGCCTAATATCCCCGCTGTTGATTTTAATGGCTATCGTGAAAACCCTTCCAGTATTCCAACATTAACGGAATTTCAATTACCCACTATTAACACCAATGCTGCAGATGCCAGGGTACCTGTCATGTATAAAGCAAATTTTTCTTATAGCCATTATTTTACCGCCAGGTTTAAAATGAGTGTTACCGGTTTTGCCACATTAGGACGTAATAACTATATGTATGTTGACCGCAACATGGCTGCCCAGCCTTTCTTTACATTGGCAAATGAAGACAACCGGGGAGTGTATGTTCCCTTAAACACTATGCCCGCAAACGGTGCCGGTGATTGGCTGCAGGGACGCATCAGTCAAAAGTTAGGACGTGTGTTAGAATTGAACAGCCAGGGCAAAGTAAACAATTATGCTGTTGTTATTGATGGAACTTACCAGTATTTCAAAGACGGCGATATATCATTTAGTTATACGTGGAACGATACAAAAGATAATACATCTTACAATGGTAATGTAGCAAATACTGCTACGCTTGTACTGCCTGTAAAGGATGATCCGAGAAATTTAGGCAGAATTAACTATTCGGATAACCAGTTCCGGCATAAAGTGATTGTTTATGGTTCTTTACCTACGTTTTTTGGTGTGAGTATTGGTTTTCGTTACTCAGGAATTGGGGGAACACGATATAGTTTATTATCAGGTGCTAACAGCAATGCAGACTTTGTTTCAGGTACTAATGACCTGGCATTCATTTTTGATCCGACTAATCGTGACGTACCCGGGAATGTTCAGACAGGAATCAATGCTATTTTAGATAATCCTGATGCAAGTCCAAGTATTAAGAATTACATTAGGAAATACTTCGGAAAAATTGCGGACAGAAATGGAGGCATCAATGACTTTTTTGGAATAGTTGATGTAAGAGTAAGTAAAAAATTCAAGGTTTATAAAGTACATAACTTTGAGCTGTCTGCTGATATATTTAATGTTGCTAATATGCTTAAGAAAACCTGGGGTGTAAACAAGTCTTTAGGCAACCAGGCCCTGTATGCCGCCGGTATTCCTGCAACAGCTACAACTCCTGCACTTCCCGCTTTCGATGCAGAAAGTGTAAGATTTAATTATAGGGTAAATACCGCAGGCATAGTAAATCCATCAGGAGACCCGTTTCAACTGCAAGTTGGTGTACGGTATAATTTTTAATTTTTACGAGGTTACATCGGCATTATAACTGATCGATATTTAAATACTACAGGTTGTAGTAATCTCTCTTTGCTTTAAAAAAAAGAGGCTGTCTCAAAACTAAAAGACAGCCTCTTTTTGTTTTGATCGGCAAGAAAAGGAGAATATATTAGGGCTACTTCTACTCTCTTTTACTTTATATTTGATTTAAAAGAACACCATCTTTGTATGTATAGTAAAGAAGAAGCCCTTGCCAAAATATCGGAATTAGTAGAAAAATTTTCAGATCAATTACCTGCATACAAAAAAACAGATTATAATGAAACACTAACCCGTAAAGATTTTATTGATCCTTTTTTTGAAGCACTTGGCTGGGACATTAATAATCGTTCAGGTGCATGGGAAGCATATAGAGAAGTTGTTCATGAAGATAAATTGAAGATTGGTGGGGTAACCACAGCACCAGATTACAGTTTCAGGCTAACAGGCGGACAACGATTGTTTTTTGTAGAGGCGAAGAAACCAAGCATAGTTATTAAAGATGACGTAACTCCGGCATACCAGGTAAGACTATATGGATGGAATGCAAAACTTGCCCTAAGCGTGGTAACCGATTTTGAAGAGTTTGCCTTGGCTATATATTAATAGCTCATCAATTGCAACTAAAGATGATTTTAGACAAACTACCTTATCAGAATTACGAAAACTCCCCATACGTATTATTGATAAGACAAATAAACATATAGTAGATAAAACTATAGAAATGGTAGATGAGATGTTAATCCTTAATGAGCAAAAACTACTAAACATAAGTCCTGAAAAGATCGAGCAGCTTAATCAACGCATAGTATATGCAGATGAAAAGATAAATAAGCTTGTGTATGAGTTGTATGGGTTGAGTGAGGAGGAGATTCGGATTGTGGAGGGGAGGTGATATTTATTAACGAGCAAAAATAGTTGAAGATTTCCTTTGAAGACTATGAAGTGGTGAGGGAGATAGAGGAAGAATTGATTTAATTTATAAACAACCTATCGTTTTTTTATCCTTGTAATAACATCAATTATCAGTACAATTGTTAATTCTTATTAGTAAATGTTTATGGGAAAATTGCATGAATATTCTTGTTTTAAGGAGAAGGAAGATGAAGCAGATTGCTTAATTCTTAAGAATTCAAAGGAATTTGATAGCTGGTATGAGGAAAAATTTGAGTCATCGAAAGAAAATAATTTTATATATTGAGGAGTTAGTGAAGCTAAATACAAATTATACACATCTTCCCAAAGGCTATGGTGGGAGAGAGATTATGTGAGATACGGTGATTTATACAAAAGAAAAGAATATTTAAATTTTTTGAAAATCTTGCTAAAAGAGGCAAGAAGTTGGAATAAAGGAGTGTTAGACACCTTTTATGAAAATTTAGGTACAAAACTTAATGATTTTGCCTTATTTAGTTTAATGCAGCATTATAATTTGCCTACCCCCTTACTTGCCTTTACTACCGATTTCAACATTGCTTTATATTTTGCTTTTTGGTATACCCGTCTCCAAGTAATGAAGAAATTGATAATTATGCTTCCATATATATAATAGATCCAAAAGAAAATGCAGATCGTCTACTTCTACCAAAAACTTCAATGCCAGAAGAATTAAGTTTACAATCTATTTATAATAAGAAGAGATTATTTGTTTTTTCTGAAATTAGCGATTATGAAGATTATCAAATGAAAACTTATACAAACACAAACTTTAATATTATAAATCAAAAAGGCTTATTTATTTTCAATGGTCATCCGTGGAAGTCAATTAGAAGAACTAAAAATCTTACAACAGGGTTTGACGGTACGCCACTTATGAGGCAACTGCAATCTATAGAAATTCATAAATCTATGAAAGAATATATTTTTAAAAAAATAAAGCTAAATAAGAATTATTTGTTTCCCAATTTTATAGAATTTAAACGAACAGTATTAAAAAAAACTTTAGAAAAATTTATAGTTTAAGCAGCACAGGCATACCTATAAACGCAAAAGTTCTCCACATACAGAAAGAAACTTCTTTCAATCTAGAGAGTGCTTGCACTTCGTTCTTTTTTTGTAATTTTATCAATTTGATTAAACAGTTATCAATTTGATTAGATAGTTATCAATTCGATAAAAACGGTTATCAAAAAGATCAGTGACTATACAAATACCAGATAGTGTTGAAATATCAGAACAGGATTTGAAAATTTGGTGTTGCCGGGCATTTGTATGAGCAAAGCTACTCTGATGAAGAAAATCCAACAGCGGGAAAACAACTGTTTTAATTTAATTGGTAAATTACTAAAAAAGCAAAAAATGCAGGCAGAGCTACTACAACGCATCACTATTAATCCCGAAGTTTGTCACGGTAAGCCAACTATACGCAATATGCGATACCCGGTTTCGATGATATTAGATCTCCTTTCAGCAGGCATGATAACGGAAGAACTGATATCAGATTATCCGGCGCTCGAAAAAGAAGATATACAAGCATGCTTATTTTATGCTTCCCGACTTTCTGAAACCAAAACGATACATAAACTCTTAGTGTGATAAAGTTTATTGTTGATGCTCAACTTCCTTACACCCTGGCTATAATGCTAAAGAGAAAAGGCTTTGATGTTATTCATACTGATGATTTGCCAAATAAAGAGCGAACTACCGATAATGAGATACGAATGTTAGCCAAAGAAGAAAACAGGACTGTAATTACAAAGGACAATGACTTTTTTGATTCGTATATTCTCAATAAATCTCCCTCACGTCTTTTATTAATATCGATAGGGAATATTATAAACAAGCATTTATTCGTATTATTTGAAAAAAATTTGGATCTGATAACTGGCTATTTTGAAACCTATAATTTCGTGGAATTAACAAATGATGAGTTGTATGCTCACGAATAAATCAAATCTAAATTTTTTGTCCTGCTCCATTTCAAATTTAGGAAATTAAAGATTTAATATCTTTATAATAAAAAACAAGCTATGCTTACAACCATAAGAGGATATTATGAACATGGGCAGATCATTTTAAAAGAAAAGCCTCCTGTTAACTAAAGAGAATATAATAGCCACTTTAAAATCTCATAAACGTGAGTTGTCAAAATTAGGAGTTCAAAATATTGGATTGTTTGGCTCTTATGTAAGAAACGAACAGTCAGACAAAAGTGACATTGATTTATTAATAGATTTTAAATCCTGACAAAATAAAAGGGTATAATTCTGTAAATTTACGATTAGGTTATATGATGGTCGAAATTAGAAGTCCAAAAGACCTAAGCGGTTAGGGGTTTTAGAAAATGCCTATAGCCACTCGTAATTTTTGGCTTGCAAAGGAATAATACCGAAAGGAATTTCTTTAATTTTAATTAAAGTGAAAGTTTTGCTGCTGTTCTCCTTTTTGAGAGTGATTTGCATATTATTTCCTTCTACAGATTTAATAAAGAAGGATGAAAAAGGAGAAGTATGCTCCATTCCGCTAATAAAGACTTCATACCCTTCAGACCTTTCAGATACTTTATAGTTTATAACCATCTTAGCTCCTTTGGTATCTATATTTAACAGCCCGCTCGCATAAAATTTAATACTTCCAAATTTACTATCTTCCTTTGGCTTTGAAACTTTCCATTCTCCAATTATTGCCTTCGGAATAGGATCGTACTGCCTTTGGTCTTGAGCAAAAAGAGACAATGTTAACAAGAAAGTAAGTGCGAATGATAATGATAAACGTTTCATGATCTATTATTTAGAAAAAAACAATTGCAATTTACAAGAAGTTTCTTTCTCCACAATCTCTCCCAAACAGCTTTATAAATGCTTTTACTGTGTACTGTGTTAACTTTTCTTTCTGGCATACATTATACTACCACTTTTGGTAATTGATGCTTTGTATTATTCAATTTATTTTGTTAAATTTATGAATAAACGGAAAATGAATATGATGCAAAAGTTCTTTAAAAGACTAATTCCTATTATCAGCTTATCCATGCTTGTTGGAATTGGCTGTCGTAAACAAGATGAGTTCTTCCCAGGAAATCCACATCATGGAGCAGAAAAGTTTGATTCCTATGTAGCTCAATCCTGGTATAACCTGATGCTGAAACTGATTAATGAAACACCAGGTCATACACCGCCAATTGTAGCACGCAGCTTAGGATATACCGGTGTAACGCTTTATGAAGTATTGGTGGATGAAAGGCCACAACATCATTCACTCGTTGGACAGCTAAACGGGTTGAGTTCCATCCCGCAACGATTGTATGGTAATTCGTATATAGCACCAATAACGGCTAATGCTGCTCTTGCAAGAATCATTAAAGATCTTTTTCAAAATGCTTCTGCTGCAAACATGAGCAGAATTGATTCGTTGGAGTCAGCAAACATTAATTTATATGCAAAGCATTTCAATGAAAAAATCATCGTTCGTTCCCGTGATTATGGGCGTGCTGTTGCAGATGCCGTTTTCAAATGGTCGCTCACTGATGGTGGTCACGAAGCTTATCTCCGTAATTTCCCCTCTGACTATACGCCTCCGGTTGGTGTCGATAAATGGATACCTGCTCCACCGTTGTATGAGCCTGCATTGCTGCCTTATTGGGGAAACAATCTTCCTATGGTATCTACTGATGCTGCAGGACCTGTTGACCCGCCAAGTCCACTAATGTTCTCCACTTCTCCGGGTTCATCATTTTATAAAGCAGCTTATGAAGTATATAATACAGGTGTAAATCTCTCTCCTGAAGAAAAAACGATTGCCTTATACTGGAACAGGGGTGCAACTACATTCACTCCACCCGGACATAATGTTGCCATTACCTTGCAAATGGTCCGTCGTAATCACCTTTCTTTAGATGAAGCTGCAATGCTGCTTGCGAAAGTTGGCATTGCTGTAAATGATGCTGGTATTGTTTGCTGGCGTGCTAAATATACCTGGAATTTGATGCGTCCTGTTTCGTTTATCCGAACTTACATAGATCCTTCCTGGATGCCACTGATCGGCACACCGCCTTTCCCAAGTTATACATCCGGGCACTCCACTTTTTCAGCGGCAACTGCCGCAATCCTTACTGCTGAAATTGGTGACCAAATCTCCTTTACTGACAGCAGTAGTATCGCTTATGGGTTTTCACCCCGTTCATTTACCAGTTTCAATGAATATGCTTAAGAGGCAGCGATTTCAAGATTATACGGTGGCATTCATTACAGATTTGATAATGAGAACGGTTTCAGTTGCGGACAGCAAATTGCGACGAATGTAGAGCATCTTAATTGGTAGTCCTGTATCAATACAATCCATCATTACAAGCACAACGGCCTATTTCAGAAGGGAACATCCATCATTCAACTAAATAATTCACTGAACTTCTACCTCAATTTTTACTTCTGATAGAATAACAACCTGGGTCACATACGACAGTAAAGGCTACCGGCTATACATACTAAGGATTTACGAAGAGAATAAACTGTCTGAAGATATAAGAGATAGGTGAAGAGAGAATACTATGATGCGACGATAACCGTGATTGAAGAACTTCAGACAGATGACGGATTATTTATTTACATCTGCACAGTAAAGACGCCTTGAAAACAGTTCGCATAGCTAATGGAGAAATGAAGCTGGTAGAAAATTTTACCAAGAGTTAGACTGTACGGTTGATGAACTTAATATGCTAAGCAACAACTCATTTTAATAGTCAATATTTAACCTGCACACTTGTAACCGAATTGGTTACAAATAATTTGAAGAAGTTTGATATAAATTGGTAGGCTGAAAACGAAAAAAGCCCGTAAACATTGAGTTTTACGAGCCTTTTTTGAAAAAGAAACCGTCTATGTCGGGGCGGCAAGATTCGAACTTGCGACCTCCTGCTCCCAAAGCAGGCGCGATAACCGGGCTACGCTACGCCCCGTGCCTAAAAAAAGTAATCCGGTGAAGCGGTGAGGGAGGGATTCGAACCCTCGGTACAGTTTAACCCGTACGACGGTTTAGCAAACCGTTCCTTTCGGCCTCTCAGGCACCTCACCAACACTTCCTTTTTTGAAGGGGTGGCAAAAATAAGGGTATTTACAATTACAGACAAAATTGAAAGCCTTCTTTTTTTAAATCACTTACATTATTGCTTTATAAGAAACAAATAGTGTACAAAGTTGAATAGAATGTATACAAGCTGAAGTGTGCGACGCAACTATATTGAATCACTACTGTCCCGTTAACTTTTAGAATAACGACTGCTGATTGCTAACTTCTTTAGCTTCTTGCTTTTGAAACAGCTCTTTTAAGCTGCATTTTTCAAATAAGCTAAGACTTAGAACTTGCATCA
>JAABUN010002878.1_pt1 | contig 28715 bp, 1 predicted proteins | sample 5559311 | NCBI WGS metagenome assembly JAABUN01 (sample SAMN10711877, study PRJNA513370) | rock metagenome | isolation source: Antarctica rocks | place: Antarctica: Victoria Land, Siegfried Peak sud | reverse complement strand
ATCCTTTTCTATAGCGTCGGGCTATTAAGTACCCCGTTTAGCGACCGCTTCGCCTAAGACTCCTTCTTAGCTAACGGGGGTAGCGGGGGGCGTAGCCTCCTACCCCTTCTTAGTTATAACCGAGACTTAATCTTCGCGTTCCCTTTTAGGACCGTCTTATATATCCCTTAAAGGATCTTACTCCGTAGTAGGGCCTTATCTAGGAAGTCTCTTACCGACGGGATTCCCGCCTCTACCTTAAGGACCGGAATTAGGGTGGCCTTATACGCCCCTAGTACTTTACGCAGTCCTTTATTCTAGATCGTCGTCAGGGTCTTCACGTGCTTCCCTACTACCCCGGGGGTATTCTTTAGGCTATATTATATTGGCGCCGCGAATATTATTACAGGCCTTACTACTACCGCGTATATAAGCCTACTAACTAGTAGAATCGCGCCCTATATAGAGCCGGCGACGTAGTAGAGCGCCTGAATCTAGTTATCTATCTTAGCTTATACCTTCCTTAGGTATACGTTCTAATTCAGCTTACTATTAAGTATAAGTCCTAGGACCCTAATCGACGTCTTTAGTTTAACTTTAATTCCCTTAAGCTTAACTATTACGTCTATCTTTATACCCTTCGTTTTATAGGTTATATAAACGAGCTCGTACTTCTTTAATATAAACGAGGCTCTATAGGTCTTCGCCTACTACAGGTATACCTCGTAGGCTTTTTCTAGAACCTCGCAGTTCCGTTTAGTACTCCTGCTATAGGCTAGTAGATAGATATTATCTATAAATCCGCCGACTTAAATTAGTAGCTTTAGCTTTTTATACTCCTCGATTAGGGGAGTATTAAAAAACAGGAATAATATCGGAGAGATAGGTGAACCCTAGGGGATCCCTGTCTCTACTAACTCTATCTAACTCGTCCTCCTACCGAGGGTAATCGAAGTCGCCCTCTCTGTAAGAAAGCTTGTCGTCCAGCGTACTATCCTCTCTAGGACCCTCTTTATCTTTATCGTGTGGAGTATTTCCCTATATAAATAGCTATAATTTATAGATATAATAAATTAAAGATTCTCCTTATATAATACTTTAAATTAATAATTTATTACTCTAATTTAATAATAGGATTTATCTTTAACCTTTTCTAGGTTAGTCTTTACGCTAATAATAGACCTCTAGTTAAATTAACTATTAAATCTACTAAGCTATACTCTTATACCCCTTTATTCTTTTTCTTTATAATATATTCTATTATATTTTATACTATCTAAAGACTTCTATTATTCTATAACTTTTTAAATAAGTCTATATCCTTTACCTATATAATAACTCTCTTTATATAGAATATATATAATTAGGCTACTAATAGTTTATTAGTATCTATTATATTAAGAGTCTATAATATAATAGGAAATACTACTAAGATTATTAATAACCTTAGCCTTTATAACTTCTTAAAGTATACTTAAAGTAGAGGCTTATATTTATATTAAATATATAGCCTTCTATAAAAGGTTTATAATAACTTCTCTTACTAGATAACTAGATAATAAATATAATATTATATTAGTTATAATAAATTATATCTATATTCTTAATATATATCTAGGTTTCTATTATTATATTATAATTAGCTATCTCCTTTACTTCCCTCTTACCCTTCTTCTAATAGCTTTCTTACTACCTACTATCTTCTAAGGTTACTACCGTTTTAATAGGGTTTACCTATCTAGCGGATTAGGTAAATTATTTAATAGATATTTAGTATTAGAGACTATACTATTAAGGTCTATAGATATACTACTAGTAGATACTTAATTAAAAATAGTAGTACGGCTATTAATAGAAAATATAGGGAATATATTATATATAAAGTATAAAGGGAAGAAAGAGTATAAGGGATTTTAAGAGATTAATATTAGTTATAAAATATACTAAAAACTTAATTTACCTACTAATCTAGGAGTAGGGATTATAATATTTAATTAATAAGGGTAGTAACTAAAATTATAATTAGAAAGGTTAAAGCGTAGCTAATTATATTACTTTTAAGCTTCTAATTAGATTATACTTTACTATTACTAAGACTAGTAGTAAAATAGTAGATATAAATACTACAGCGTAATAAGAGCTTATAAATCCTATCCTAAATTTTTAAATCTAATAGTATACTAAAAATATTAGCTTTATTATATTATCCTTCTCTCTAAATAGTAATACTCTACCCTCTTCTATAATTAAGACTTTTATAAATACTCTAATTACTAATCTAGTAGCTAAGGGTAAAAATAAACCCTACTATATCTTTTAATATAAGTAGAAGGATAAGTAGCTAGATTAGTAGGTAAAGATAGTATAAGCTATTAAGAATAAAATAAAATCTAGTTATAATTACTATAATATCTATTAGGGTTTAATAAAGAAGTCTAATAGATAGGAATATTTTTATAAATATACCCTTATCTCTAATAGAGCTCTATAGCTTATATACTACTATTACTAAGAGGTTATTATTTACCCTTTTATAAGTTATAGTATTAATAGTATAGGTATCTACCTATTATTTAAAGGATATATTAAGAAATTAGGTCTTACTACTTTATAATAGATATTAATTATTAATAGTTGCTAAGATAAGGTATATTAGTATTATATTTTCCTAGGCTTTAATAGGTAGAATAATAACTAGAACTAATATACTACTATCTACCCTAGAGGAATAAGGGTAAAGATATAAGGTTAATATTAAGTAGGCGGAAACTTATATATAAAGACTTCCTTAAGTAATTCTAATATTAGATTATAGTTATAGGTATACTATTTAATATTATTAATAACCTTAAGATATTATAACTCTTTTACTACCTTAATCCTATTCTCTAAATAGACTTAATATCTATAATTAAGAACTACCTAATAATAAAAGTTAAGGAGATTAAATAGGGTCTTCTATTAAACTTACCTACTAATAATATTAAAGTCTCCCTATTACTTAATTATTAGTTAGCCTTAAATTACTAATTATATATAGTAATTATAACTTTTTTTATTAATAAGAATTAGATATAATATAAAAAACTTATAGGCTTTAAGTATCTTAAAGGTTAGTATAATAGCCTATAACTTATAATAATTATAAATCTAATTGTTAAGTAATATAAGATTAAAGATTAACTTCTTACCTTTATTATTAATAATATAAGTAATAATACTTTACTATATAATAGACTTATTAACTCCCTTTTTATAAGCCCTTTTAATAATTTTATTAACTAAGGAGAAGATAATCTTAAATATTCTTTAATATACCTTTTATATATAGTATATATTATTTAATTAGTATTAAAAGAGCTACTTAAAAAAGTTTATATTAATCTAATTAATAAAGAATTTTAGAGGAACTAGGTTAATAATAATAAATAGTAAAAAGTTTAAATAGTAAAGAAGGGCCTATTAATAACCCTAGCTAAGGTAAGACCTTTATAGTTATTATTTTAGTTATCTTCTAACTATTTAATTAAAGGTATAAAAGATTACAATATTTATTAATATAAGTAATTAATAAAAGGAGCCCTTTTTTAAAATATAAAAAGAGTAGTTATAAAAGGATAGTATAATAGTAGCCCTAGATAATAGTATACCTACTATTAAAGAGAGCTATAAGTAGAGGTACCCTCTTAAGCTTTTTTAGGATATTAAAATACGCTAGAACTTAACTTTTTATATACTAAAATAAGCGTATCTACTTTATAAAGATTTAGAATACTACTTTAATAAGAAATTAGGAGCCTTCCTTAAGCTTATTAATAATATGTAGTTATAAGTTAGATATCTAATTTAACTTATTAAGCCTTTTTATATATTTATATTACTAATAAGTAGAGGGAAAGAGGTTATAATATATAATATTTTTATTATCTATAATAGGCTCTTTAATTATATAGAAATAGAATTTAAGTAACTAAGGTATAAGTAGGTTTTATAAAAAGTTAAGCTTTTTAAGGCCCTTAAAGTAGCTTACTAGAAGCTTTTAATATATTATAACTAGATATAATTAGGTTTAAGATTTCTTTATAATTAAGTAGTACTTCTTTATCTAAGTTATAAGGATATAATATTTAAGGGTAGGAATTAAGTTATTAAAACTAGTTAATAGCTATAAGTAGAAGTCTATTAATAAGCGCTTAAAAGAACCTTTTAGAACTATTAAAATTATAAAGTAAATAGCTAAGATTAAAGGGCTATACTAATAAGGGGTTATACTAGTTTTAGCCTTAATAATACCTTAGAAGCTCTATTAAAGGATTTAAATAATATTATAAAGGATTAATTATAGTAGTATAAAGCTTATAATATAGTTTCTAGTTATTATTATTATTATTATTAATTTTTTAATATTCTTATAACCCCTTTTACTTACTTAAAATAAGGGTCTATTCTTAAGTAGTAGAAGGCTTTAAAGCCCTAATACTTATTAATTACTTATATAACGCGTAATATCTTTACTACTATAATAGGGGCCGTTATATATAAGTAATACTTCTTTATAGTAAAGAGGTATTATATAAGCTATATATATTATATACCTCCTACTTTTTATACCTTAATAATAATCCTTTATACTAAAAATTAGTAGAATTAATATTATAGAACGAGGTTAAGGTAACTACTTAATAGTTAGACGAGGCTACTTAATATATTATTATAACTAGTAGGGTTTAATTTAGTATATAAGATAAAAGATAAAGAAGGAAAGATAGTAAGATAAAAATATAAGGTAGAAATTAAGATACTAAGAATCTAATCTAACTAGGAAAATATATCTAACTTTAAATAAAAAGGGGTTTACTAAATTTAAAAGGGTTTAATAAACTAATTAGGCTAAGTAGCTAGGTTAGGCTAACTTAGCCTAACCTAAGTTAATCTTATACTATAATAGTAGCTCCCCTTCTAAAGGCTAAACTCCTATAAAGTATTAGTAGGTATAATAGGATAAAGGTAAAGATAAAGATATAAAAGGATAAGGGATAAAGTTTTTAAAGGGTAACTCTTAAGTCTATTATAAACCTAATTAGATAGGGCGTTAATAGAAAATTAGAGGTTAAGGCTAACTTAACCTAACTTAAGAGAATAGAAGTAGGAATTAAAGTCTAAGGCTATCTTAGCTTAACTTAAGAGGGAGGGGTAAGATTAAAGTCTAAGACTAGTATAATTTAACTTAAGAGGATAAAGGGTAGAATTAGAGTCTAAGGCTATCTTAACCTAACTTAAGATAATAGAAGATAGAAGTTAAAGTTTAAGACTATCTTAATCTAACTTAAGAGGGTAGATAATAGAATTAAAGTCTAAAGCTATCTTAACTTAACTTAGAATAAAAGAGGATAAGATTAAAGTTTAAAGCTATCTTAGCTTAACTTAAGATAGATAAGGTAGGTATTAAAGTTTAAGACTATTTTAATCTAACTTAAGAGGATAGATAATAGGACTAAAGTTTAAAGCTATCTTAGCTTAACTTAAGATAGATAAAGTAGATATTAGAGTCTAAGACTATCTTAGTTTAACTTAAGAGGATAGATAATAGGATTAAAGTCTAAAGCTATCTTAGCTTAACTTAAAATAAATAAAGTAGGTATTAAAGTCTAAGACTATCTTAATCTAACTTAAAAAGGTTAATAGTAGTTTAATAAAGATTAGATAATTAGGCTAACTTAGCCTAACTTAGAATAACTTAGATTTAATAAGGGATTAGGTATAGATTAAAGTTAGGAGTTAAGGTATTAATAATAAAGAATCTAATAAGGTAGGATATAAGGCCTAGTAATTAATAGGTTAGCTTAATAAAACTTATTAATAGCTTATTAATAGTTCTTAAGGAGGTTAAATAATTCTTATATAAGAATATAAAACTCCTAGTTAATAAAATACTTAAGGAGTAGTAGCTAGAAATATTAGTTAAGCTTAGAATTTAATATACTATTAATATATTAGTTATACTTACTATCTTTAATAATAATAGGGGCGCGGGATTCCTAGTATTATTTAGGTAGGGGATTTTAAGTTATATATTATAAGAGACTAGTATAAAAGACTAGATAGATCTTTATAAACTTAGGAAGATTAAGTTTAATAATTAGAGGGTTATTAAAAATATATTTAATAGGGAAGGGACTTATATTATAATTATTTAACTTAATTATAAGGTAAGTAGTATTTATATTCTTAGTATATAATTAAACTAAATCTCCTAGGAAGTAATAAGAGTAAGGATAGTACTTCTAATTAATTAAAGATTTATAAATAGCTTAGGTAATTAATATCTCTTCTTAAAGGTAGTTAATAATATCCTTAAGTTTCTTAATAAACTCTTTAATATTTATTAGCTTTACCCTAGCCTAGGTAGTAAAGTAAGGGGGTAATAAAAGGGGTAGTTTAAAACTAAAGTAAGGGTTTTATCTTAAATTAACTATAAAAGGTAATATAAGTATAATTATAAAAGGGATATTATTTAAGGTAAACTTAGCTCCTAGTAATTATAATACCTAATTATCTTATATATAATTTATAAAGGCTTAAAGGTAATATTTTATAATAGTATTAACCTATTCTATCTAATTATTAATCTAGGGGTAGTAAGTAGTTAATAGTTTAATATCTATCTTAAGGATTTAGTAAAGATATTCCTAAATATTAGAGGTAAATTATATACTTTAATTAGATATAAAATACTTAGGTACTTTATAAAGTTTAAAAATATTAATATAAAAGGTATAAGAAGCTTCTTCTACCTCTATAAAAGTAGTAGGGATAAGGTATCTTATCTTTATAAAATAGTTAATAAAGATAAGGATATAATAGTATATTATTCCTATAAAGGTATTAGGTAGAAGAGGACTTATATAATTTATAGAAATATTATACTATTAATACTTAGGAATAAGTAAGGGATAAAGCTAGCCTTAAAGCTTCTATTTAAAAGGCTTAGAATAGGTATAAGTATAATAATTATAAATAAATTACTTAATAAAATAATATAAGTTTAGCTACTAGTATACTCTATTAACTAACTTATAATAGTTAGTTCTTTTAGTATATCTACTTAAGATACTATTATAAGTAAGCTAGATAATTTATAAATAAAGATAAGCTAAGTTTAAGATATATCTTTTATCTTAAAAATATAAGGAACTATCTTATTTTATATATTTAGCTAATTAGATTTTATTATAATAATAGACTCTATTATAAAGGGCTTTAAAGATAGAGGGGGTAAACTAGTTATTACTCTAGGCTTAGTCTTATAAGGTCTAGGTTAAGGTATTTTAGGGGTCTTCTTTAAGATTAATTACTTCTAGATTAAGTTAAGGTTTATAGTTTATAACTTTAAGTTCTAGCTTAGATTTTATATTTATAAGAGCTAGGGTAATAGAGTAGTAAGGTAAGGGGGTTTCTAAATAGAGCTCTATTAAGTTAAGGTAAATAGTATAATATTATAATTTAATTATCTTTAGGTCTAGGATATACTTCTTTAATATAATTTAATATTAATATTAATAATATAAGTTAGAAGTATCCCCCTCTTTAAAGAGGTCTCTAAAATAATAGGTAAGGGAATTAGATTTAACTCCTACTTTACTAGGATAATAAATAATTTAATAATTAAATTAAGATAGGAACTTACTTTAATAAGCTTAATAATAATTAAGTTCTTTAATTAATATAAAGTATTTAAGGTTTTTATAATTAATAATAACTTTAACAGGTTTAAATAAGCCTTTTAACTTAAGACGCTACTTTTAAAAGGCGTAGATAATAGTTATAAGTTCTTTATTATAAATCTTATAATTATACTTAGCTAGGTTATACTTCTTAGGAAAGTAAGTAATAGGATAGAGTATACTATTATTATTATACTAGGATAGGATACCTTTTAATATAAAATTAAAGGTATTAATTCTATTATAATCTTTCTATTAGGATTATAATAGCGGAGGATAATATTAGAGGTAAAGGCTTTTTTTAAAATATTAAAGGTATTCTAGTAATTTTTATTCTAAAGGTAGAGTATATCTTTATATATTAGGTTAATAAGTAATATAGCTATTTTATTATAATTATAAATAAACCTCTTATAGAAATTTATAAAGCTAAGGAAACTTTAGATATCTTTAATATTAACTAGGGTTAATTAATTAATAATAGTATTAACTTTAGATAGTAGATCTATCTTAATCCCTTTAATAGTAATAATTAGGCCTAGGTAGGGAATCTATTAAATATAGAACTTATATTTAATAATATCTACTTAGAGTCTTATAACCCTTAACTTCTAAAGGATATACTTAATATAGATTTTATATTCTACCTCTAATTTATTATAAATTAGAATATTATTTAAGTAGATTATATAAAAATTATTAAGATATTCTTAGAGAGTATTATTAATATAATATTAAAATAAGGTAGGACTACTATAAAGTTTAAAAGGTATAATAAGATACTTAAATAATCTAAAATAAATATAAAAGGTTATAAGTTTTTTATCTCCTTTATAAATTTAAAGGTAATTAAAAGTTAATATAATATCTAGCTTAATAAATATCTTAATATAGCTTAGGTAATCTAGGGTCTTAGTAATAAGGGGTAAGGGATAGTAGTTCTTAATTATAATAGTATTTAGACTACGGTAGTTAATATAGAAGTAGAGGCCTCTTTTAAGCTTCTTAATAAATAGGATAGAAGATATAAACTAAGATCTACTAGCTTAGATAAAACCCTTAATAAGGTTATTATTAAGGTATTAATAGAGTTTATTAATTTTATTATAACTTATATTATATAAGGTAGTAATTAGGGGCTAGGTACCTTCTTTAAGATTAATAGTATAATTATAAGAGTAGTACTTTAATAAGGTATTAATATCCTTTTTTAAAAAGATATCTAGGAATTTATAATAATATTAAGGGAGCTTAGTAGTAGGATTAATATTTTTACTCTATTAATAAACTTTTAAATCTTCTTAAGTAGTAGTAGTAGTAAAATAGAATTCTCTTTCTATCTTTTATAAGGCTAGGCTATAATTACCTTTATAAGTATTAGATTTATTAAATTAAGATAAGGTAAAGACTTTTCTTTAAATAAAGGAACTAGGATTCCTTATAATTAAATAAGGGGATTAAGGTCTTTAAATCTTAAGGTAATAATTAATTTTATTAAGGGTAATATTAAATACTTTTATATCTTTAAATTAATTAATATAATTAAATATATAGGCTCTAATTTTATAAATATCTAGGTAGGTTAGAGGTTTTTAGATTTATTAGATATATCTTTAATTAGATATCTAGTAGGATAAGGGACTTTAGTACTTAATTTTAAGATTATAGCCTTTTTAAAGGGCTTAATTAATTTAATTAAAAAGGTCTTTTTTAGATTTAATATAAGTATAAGTAAGTCTAATATTTAACTTAAGACTTAGGATAAAAATTAAGATAACTTAAGTTAAATTAGATTTAACTTAAGTTAAGTTAGATTAAGGCGGGGTAACTCTTTTTAAGTTAAGCTAAGAACCTCCTTTTAAGGTAGACTAATTAACTCCTTTTAAGTTAGATAGAGAACCTCCTTTTAAGGTAAGTTAAATAACTCCTTTTAAGTTAGATTAAGTAACTCCTTTTAAAGTAGGCTAAGAATTAATAAATCTTAAATTTATACTAGGAATTAAAATATAAATAACTTTTTCTAAGTTAAGGCTAGGCTAAATAATTAGATAGTTTAGAGCTAAGACTAGGACTATTAATCTTTAAACTCCTAAATTTTTTAATATTCCTTAATAAAAAGGAATTCTTCTTCCTTCTTAATAATAGCTTAAATTATAGTAGGTTCTAGGTAATAATAGCTAAGGTAGAAGGGTAAAGATAAAGATAAGGTATTTAATTTAAAATTAATAGGAATAAAATAGTAGTAGGGTTATAAATAACTTAAGACTATTAGGTAATACTTTAATCTTATAATATATAAGAAAAGTCTTTTAATATAAGTATTAAGCGCTAATATTATTTCTATTATATAAGTAATATTACTTATAAGTATAAGTTATCTATTAAACCCTTAGAGGTAATAGGGGTATCTAATTAAATATAAGGGAAAGTAGTATTATTACATAAATATCTTATTAATTAAAGTATAAGCTAAAGCTTTATAATTAATAAAGATAAGAGTTAATATTTTAAATTAAGCTTAATATAAAGTACCTAAAATAATTATATAATTATCTTAAAATATTAGATTAACCTTAAATAGCTCTAGAGTAGAATAGGTAGAGAACTTCTTATATAATTATAAAGGAGGCGAAAATAATAAGGCTAAGAGGTAGGAGGAAATTAATAAAATAGAATTAGGTCTTTATATATAACTTTATATAGGGATTAAATATTTTCTAATAAAAGGGGTACTCCCCTATTAATATTAAAGGTATTATTAGTATTTATAAAATATAAGACCCTTAGCTTACCTTTATTAGAATATTCTTAGGTAGTCTTACTAAGGTATTAAAGTTTATAATAGTAGTATAACTTCTACTTATTATAAATATCTTTAACTCTAGGTATTTAGAGTCGCTAGCCCTAAATATAAGCTATAATTAAACTAAGGTCTATAGGTTTACCTCCTAGGAAAGGTATAATAAGTATAAGGGTTATAGGAATAATAGGGAGGGATAGAGTAGACTTAAGCCTTATAAAATTATTAGGTATAAGTAAGTTCTTCTTTAACCTATAATTTATATTTATAAAGGTTTTTATTCTAGCTAGAATACTTACCTATCTTAGTATATAATATTTAAGTTATTAGATTTCCTTATTAATATTTAAGTAGGCTTAGACCTACTCTTCAAAGCTATATAATTTTATTCCTATTAAAGTTTACTAAGATATAATATTAATCTAGGTAGTATAATTAATATTCTTCTTTAAAGTATTAATTAATAAGGCTAATTCTATTTAAGAATATTCCTTTTTTTAAGAGAAAAGGTTATAATATTTATTAAAGCTTAAACTATCTTATCTAAGGATATTATAAAGGTAGATATAAGTATCTTTAACTTTAAATAGGTTATTATAAGTCTTATAAAACTTTTTTATTAGTCCTTAAAGTTAGTTAGGGTATAAAGCCTATTAATATAGTATTAGCTTATAAGGTTATAAGTTTTCTTTTTAATAGTAAGGTAGTTCTTACTATATTTAATTTTCTTCTAATTAATTAAATATTAATTATAATTTATATATATCTTATAAATAAGATTTTATTCTTATATATCTAACTTATTTATATCCCTATTATATTTAATAATATTAGGAAGCTTCTTAGATTTAAAGATAGAAATAGTAGGAATAATAGAGGTAGGAGGAGGGGCTAATAGAGTATTATTATATAATACTTAGGTAAAGGTATTAGTTATTATAACTAAGACCTATAAGTCTATAATTAAATTCTAGGCTTAGGGAGGAGGAGACGGGTTTTTAGCTATTATAAGAGTATTAGTAGTAGAGGTGGTAGTAGTAATAACCTATTACTATAAGTTCTTAAGGTATTTTAAGAAAGTAATAGAGTTATTATTTATCTAAGTAAGTAGCTCTTATATACGCTCCTCCTTATAAGTAGGTTTAATAAAATTCTCTATTCTAGGTTAATAACTAGGATTATTAAGGATTAAGGACTTAATCTAATATATAGAAGTACTCTTAAGAAGATAGGTCTTTTATAATATTATAAAATAAGGTTAAGGTAACTACTTAATAGTTAGATAAGGCTACTTAATATATTATTATAACTAGTAGGATTTAATCTAATATATAAGATAAAAGATAAAGAAGGAAAGATAGTAAGATAGGAATATAAGGTAGAAACTAAGACGCTAAGAATCTAATTTAACTAGAAAAGTATATCTAACTTTAGATAAAAAGGGGTTTATTAAATCTAAAAGGGTTTAATAAACTAATTAGGCTAAGTAGCTAGGTTAAGCTAACTTAGCCTAACCTAAGCTAATCTTATACTATAATAATTAGTTTAAATAGGCGGGACTTAATTTAGAAGCTAACTTTAATATATCTAATTAGGTAAAAAGGGCTAATAGTATTCTACGTAATATATAAGTAGAAGAAGGTTATCTTAATAGTAGTTATATTAGTAATAGAGATAAAGATAATAAGGGTAATCTAGTAAATATACTATAAGCCCTTTTTATATATCTTAGAAAATAGTATTAATATTTACTCTTATAGCTAAGAGGGCGAGTCTATAATTAGCGAGAGTCTACTAGTAATAATATAACTATATTAAAGAGGTAGAGGTAGAATTAATAGTTACTATCTACTAGGATTTAAGTAATACTATCTAGTAGAACTAGCCTATTATTACTCTCCGTAATTATTATAAAGTAGAATAGGAGGGATAAGTAATAGCGGTAAGGAATAGTAAGGTCTAAGAATATATTTAATTAGTAGTAGAAGTTCTTATAAACTAGATTATAGAAATATAGAATATAAACTTTAAAAAAAGTTTATAGTTATTATTTTAGTTATTATATTTACTTAATATAACCTTCTATACTTCTCTCTATAAATACTAAGCTCTTCTTAGTAATTATAAGATATCCTATAAATATCCCATCCTATAAAGAGGTCCTACGAAAATCCTATCCTACTAAAAAATCCTATTCTATCCCCGTCTTATACCTTTATAAAAATATAGGATTAGGACCTAATTTACCTATCCTATCCTACGGTCCTATACTATCCTATATAGGATATTCTATAGGATATCCTATATCTTTCTAGCTAGTAGCCTTTTAGGATAGAAAGTATAGCTTTAATAGAGAAGACCTCTTAAAAAGTATTAATTTACTAGTTATTTTCCTATTTCTTAGATATATTCTCTAGATACTCTAGATATAAATAAGTAATTTAATATTATATACTTAACACTTTAAATAGACCTCTTACCTCCCCTTTTCCTACCTTTATAATTCCTAAATAATATATAATATTTTATAAGAACTATATAAAGCCCTTAAAGTTATTATTTTCTATATATACCTTTATCTTCTAATTATTCTACTTAATCTATCTACTTAACTTTATAAATAATATCTTAATAGGATTTAGATCTAGGAAATAAGGAGGGAGCTTAGCTAGAATAATACTTATAATATAATATATAATCTCTAGCTCTTTAGAGTTATAAATTAATATATTATCTATAATTAAAATAGAATATAAACTAGGAAATTAAGTTATTTATAAGAAGATTCTTATCTAAATAAAGTTATTAAAGATATCTAATATTATAGTACTATAATAAATATCCTAGGTAATATATCTATTAATAGTAATTATAAGTAAAATACTCTATCTCTTACTATAAATAAGGAATTCTTTTTATATTACCTTTACCCTATTTAGTATATATCTATATTTCTTAAAGCTAGACTACTTATCTATAATACTCTTATCTAGGAAAATAAGCTATTCTACTTACTAGCTAGTAAGATATAATATCTAATTAATTTTAAGGAATTAACTTTACTAATATATAATCTTTTTACCTACTTCTTATTCTAGCTAATCCGCCTAATAGCCTTATTAATAGCTTATTATAAGATAGTAATATTAAATTTATCTTAAAGAAAATCCTATATCTTATCTTAATATATTATAGGCTAATAGGCTAAGAAGTCTAAAAGCTCCTTTATATAATATAATAATAGTATAAAACGCTAGCTATTTAGCCTAATAATACCCTTTAACTATTAGATTATTTTATACTTTACTTAGTTACTCCTCTATTACTCTAGTATCCTCCTCTTTATTATAGTAGCTAATAGTATTTCTTTATTACTATATTTAAGAAGTAGATATCTTATAACCTCCTATTATAAATATAAGCTATTCTAGTAAGGTATAAGGCGAGGAAGGATAGGGAGGCGGTAATAGTAATATAAGTAGTAGGTAATAGTAGTAATAGATTATATAAGTAAAGTATATATAACTTTAATTAGTAATATATCTAGACTACTTAGATATCTATTAAGTACTTTAGAGATATATTAGTTTATATAGTATAAATTATATAAGAATTTTAGTTTTTTCTCAGGTAGTACTAAGACCGCCATATAAAAGTATTGGAACGGTACTATTACCTACCTAGTTAGTCACCTCGGCTCCATCGCCCTATAGGGCGGGCGCTAGTGGCTTAGAGTTTTCACCCCCTTCCTTCCTCCGTAGCCTTCCTACAGTAGTTCAGTTCGGTTAATAGTTCAATCCATCTACCTAAATACGTACATGCTCCTTCTGACCCTCATATACCATTAGCTTTGCCTACCAATGTCATTTGCTTTCTTATTTGTCATTCCCAATCTGAGTCTTCATTAGCAGCGTCTCTGTTGCACTCTTCTCTTCGTCATATTAGAAGGTCGAATCATGAGCGAATCGATTGGTCGCATCGTTCGGTTAAGCCATTTTCCATTTAGACGGTTCCATGTTACACGTCTCTTGTGCCTCGTCTTCCTTGCCTTGGCTTTGTGGAAACACACATTTGAGACATCTCTTAGAACTTTGCGGATGATCCTCTTTTCTAAGTTTCGTGTGGAAACAGAGATCAACGTGGGACTTGGACAAGTCGCAAAGGCAAAGCAAAAGCACTTTGGAAATGAGAGGGATCGATAATGGCATTCGATCCTTCCCTCTATCTCGTCTCAAACTGCTTTGATGGCTTTCGTGCTGCCTGATTCGAGGTAGCGACACTACATTCTACCTGCTTGCATCTATTAGGATGCCTTTTGATAGCTAAAGACATCGTTGATGCTCCTCGTCATCCACCTTTCACGGCCAACAACAAACTCTGGGCCGTCAATGCTCTTGTTCGCAGTGGTTTTAAGTGTGGGGTTTATTGCACTGCTAAGCCAATTCCGGCGCAGGGACTGCTTCCAACCCCACATAATGGCGGCTGCGCTCTCATTGCTACCTTTGCCGCAACTATACAAGACATAGGGATCGTCGGATTCCTCTTCGGCTACCTCTTCTGGGGTTGTTTGGTTGGGGTGCTGGTGACCTGGTTTGCACACCGAACATTAGATCTCAAGCTTTATCGTTTCAGGAAGAGCGCGGAAAATACCTGCGAATCCTGCAGAGAAAGTATGCTTGACATGTTTCGAGGGGAGCATGAGAAACTGCGTGATAGGAAGAGTGCGGAAAGAGGAGACAAAGTCTGACTTTGATGAGAAAGAAGAAAATCTCATTCGTAGCAAAGACGAAGCTGTGATAAATGAGAACTATCGGGCATCCGCTCCGTCTGAACTAAGCATATAGAGTATATATTTTATATTTGTTTGGGCAAACTCGGCGGCCCCTAGCAGCCTTCAGGGCAAAATTTTGCCCTGAGCGCCGCTAAATTTTGCCCTGGAGGCCGCTATAAGGTGTCAAGCACTCTCAAACCCCAGGAACGTCGATGCGAAGTATCGAGACCGACGAGAATGTAATCGAGGCGACTGACCGAATATATAATTATCGTTGATATCTTCTAAAGATATTAAGTATATAACTTAATTAAGCTTTAATATATAAATAATAACTATTTAATTTTTATTTCTTTAATAGTTAAATTTCCTCTTTTAAAAGTTCTACTTAATAAGTTAAAATAATAATAATTTAATAAAAGAAATATTCTAAGTAATAATCTTTAATATTAAGTACTATTAGTATATTTTAAAGTATTTTTATAATATAAAATCTTATAAATAAATATTTTAAATTAAATAGTAAAGTTAATAAAAATATAAGAAATTAAATAATTAAGTAATTAAATAAGACTTTTATATATATTTTATTATTAATAATAATTATAATTAATATTATTTCTTATTTAAAGAAATTAATTTTAAAACTTAATAAAGTTAGTTTTAAAACTTTATTTAAAAAAATTATTAAGTTTTTAATTATTTATTATTATTTAAAGTTTAAAGTTTTATTTATTTATATTTATATAAATCTATTTATATAAAAAAAAGTTAATTAATATTAAATAAAAGAAAATATATTATATAATACTTTAAATAATAAATTAATTAAATTAATAAAGTAGAAGTAAAAATAAATTTTATATAATAAATTTTTATTTATATATTTAACTATTACTTTAATTTTTTTAATTTCTATTATTACTTATTAAAAAGTAAAATAATAAAAACCTTTAATTATATTAAATAAATTTTAATAATTTTATTTTTTAAACTTATTATTTAACTTATTAAATATAAAATTAAAATGTAAAATTTATTTTTAATAATTTTAAAATAGAATATTATATAACTTTAATTATATTATCTTTTATAAATTTTATTAAATTTTATTAAAAGTATTTAATAATTAAATAATTAAGAAAAATCTTATTATATTATAAGTTTAATAACTTATATTAATAAATAATTAAAGTATTATTAATATAAGGACTAGTTAGGAATATAATACTACTATTAACGTGGCGTCTATAGTACGTAGTAGTATTATACTACCCCTTTACCTATAGTATATAGAGGAGGGAATTCCCCTTAAAGGGAAGGGTAGTAATTAGTCTTACTATTAATAAGAATAGAGAGTTCTATATATATATATATACTATTTATAGTACTTAATAGCTATATTATTATATAGTACCCTTATATTCTAATTACTCTACTCTATTTAGGGGTAGTAGCCCGACTATTAATAAGATAAGTAGAGAAGGGTTATTATAAGTATAAGGTAAAAGGGTTAGTTAATTAATATAAATAACCTACCTAAATATAAGGGATTAAGCTTATAAAGAAAGTAAGTCTTAAGAATTAATTAATAAATTAATAATAGATATATTATAATCTTAATTAACTATCTAGGGGTAGCTACTAAGTATATAAACTTAGTCCCCGCTACCTAAAATCTAAGAAGTACTATTATAAAGGATATAAGAACTTAAAGAAGAAGTCTTTAAGAGGTAATAGATATAAGATCTATAATAATATTTATAAGAGTTAGAGTAAGAAATATATATTAATAATACTACTTAAGTAGGTTATTAATATTACCTATTATTAATAGAAGAATTAGAATTAAAGTATTCTTAATATAAAACCTATATTCTTAAGTTATAAGACTTATTTATATATATAATAAGAAGTTAATATAAAAATATTAAAAATAGTTTAATAATATAGTTAATACAATTCAAATAAGTATAACCTATTTTTTTAATAACTTTATAAAAATCTAATATATATTATAGTATATAGCCCTAGACCCTAAGGCTATATAATATAAGTATATAAAGGATATACTAAAGGATAAATAGTTCTAAGAATACTTTAATAGTTTCCTAATAAATTAAATAGAAGATCTTTAAAATTAATATTTAATAATTAATAAGTACTACTTAAAAGTTAAGTAAAAGGAATATTAAAAGATTATAAACTTTATAAATTACCTTATTAAGTTAAAAAGATAACTTAAATTATTAATAGAGTATATACTTTATAATAACCTTTTAAATAAGTTATATAAAGATCTTTATAATTAACTTATAATATAACTTAATATCCTAAAGATAAGGGATACTCTTATTATATTAGTAATTTAACTAGAGCCTTATATAGTATTACTTATATATAAAGATTAAAGGGATAATACTCCTACTAGGGGTTAATATCCTTAAAGAGGAAGAGGAAATTTCTAAGGGCGAAAAGATAATAGCTTATATATAAAGTAAGAAGGGCGGGGTATTATTAGAGTATTATTATACCTTTCTTAAAGGCCTAAGCTTAACCTTTTTACTATTAAGTATTATAATTATTAAAAGAAGGAATATATAGCTAAAGATTACTAGAGTATAAAGTTAATAATTATAAGTATTATAATTAATAAGCTTATAATTAATAAGCTATCTAATAATAAGCTAGCTAAGAAAGGCTTAAATTTAAAAAAAACCCTAAGTACTATAATTATATCTACTATTATAATATAAGGGAAGAAGTAGATATAGCGACTTATTATTATAATATAAGTAGAGCTTAAGAGTTTATAAAGAGAATTTATTATACTAATTAACTTTAAAGTAGATACTAATTATATTAATATATACTTAATAAAGGAGTAGAATTAAGAAATAAACTTAAGCTCTATTAATACCTTATATAATAAAGTTAAGAACCTAATATTATTATTAAGTTCTTATATAAGAGAAATTAAACTTATTAATTCTAATAATATTATATAATATTATAAAGGCGCTTTTTATATAATAGTAAACCTTAATTATAACTTCTACCTTAGGTATTTATAATTAGAAGAATAAAATCCCTAAGTAGATTAACTTATATAAAACTAGTAATTTTCTATTAAAAAAAGTAATATTAAGGAGTACTTTAATACTATTAAAGCCTTAGAGGAGTAGTTTAATAGTATTATATTTATTATAATATACTTAGGAGTAGGTAATAAAAGCCTACTACTTAAAGTTAAGCTTCCTCTAGAATTTTAAGAATTTTAAGATATCTTCTTAATTAAGAATATTAGGGCGCTATTAAATTATATATATTATAATTATATAATTAATATAAAAGAGAATAAAGAACCTCCCTTTAACTTACTTTATAACCTATTAGAGAAAGAGTTATATATATTAAGGGAGTACTTTAAATAGGCTTTAAAAAAGGGGTAGATTTATTATTTTATAAGTCTAATAGGTATATTAATTCTTTTTATACTAAAAAAGAATAGAATATTATACTTATATATTAATTATAGGGCGCTTAATAAAATTATAATTAAGAACTACTATCTACTTTTATTAATTAATAAAATATTAATAAGATTAATTAATATTAAATATTTAATTAAGTTAGATTTTAAGGATATATATTATTACTTATAAATAAGAAAGGATAATAAATAGAAGACTATATTCTATATAAGGTATAGCTATTTTAAATATATAGTTATACCTTTTAGACTTATTAATATACCTACCTTATTATAAATAGTAAGTAGGTAGTAATTAGGGCTAGTAGAGTAGGAAGGAGCTATTAGGCCTTATATTACTATTAGGCCTATAGTATTATAGCTCTTATATAGTAAGAATTAAGACTATTATAATAATAATACTATATATCCTAGGTAAGATATAAGACTACTACTATACTTATTCTAAGTATATATTAATAAGGCCCTAGTAGGACTACTTAATATTATATATATTATTTATCTAGATAATATTCTTATCTACTCCTAGGATAAAAAGTCTTATATTAAAGTTATAAAGGTAGTATTATAATATCTTCGTAAATTTAAACTTTATATTAGCCTAAAGAAATATAAATTTATAATAATAGAAGTAGAATTCCTTAGCTTTATTATTAGTTATAATAGTATATATATAGATTTATATAGAGTAGATATTATAATAGAATAGCTAGAACCTAGAAGTATTAAGGATATTTAAATCTTTTTAAGGTTTATTAATTTCTACTATTATTTTATTAAGTATTATTCCTCTATTACTATAATATTAATAGACTATCTATAAAATAATTACTTATATATTAAAAATAGGAAGTTAATATTAAGTAATATTATAAGAGTAGTATTTAAGTAGCTAAAATAACTATTTTAAGAGGTACTATTACTTATATATTTTACCTTTATAGGAGAAATCTAATTAGAGACTAATATATTAATACTAGCTATTATAACTATTTTATTATAAAAGTTCCTAATTAATAATAAAGGGGTAGAGGTAGAATAATATCTAATTACTTTTTATTCCTATAAGTTATATTTAGTAGAAATTAGATATAAGACCTATAATTAGGAACTACTTATAATTATTAAAGTATTTTAGGTATAATAGTATTTCTTAGAAGGTAGCTTATATCTAATTAAAGTAATTACTAATTATAATAATTTAAAGTATTTCTAAATAATATTATTATTAATAAGAAGATAAATATATTAAGTAATAAAGTTTATAGTATATATTTTAAGATATATTATTATATAAGTATTAAGAACCTAGTTAGTACCCTATTAAGGTAACTAGACTATATATTAATAATAGATAAAGAAGATACTTATCTACTAATATTATAAAATAAGTTAAAGAATATTAGGTATATTTCTTTTAATAAGTATTATATATATAGTATTTATAAAGGTTTATAAGATAATAAGGCCTATAACTATAAATAGTATAAAAGGTTAGAGATAGAGCTTAAAAAACCTTATACCCTAAATATAAGGGAGAGTAACGCGCTCTTAGGGATATAAAGTAGTATAAGTAATAGCTTAAACCCTATTATAAGATATTTTAATATTAATTAAATAGTACTTAAAAGGTATATTATAACCGCGTTAATAATAGAGCGTATATAGAATAAATATAATAACTTAATATTAAAGATACTCTAATATCTCTAAAAGAGAGATAAGGATATTTATAATAAGAAATAATTATTAAAGTCTTAGGGCTATAAAAAGGCCGCTAATATATCTCTATTAATAGATAAGATAGGGGTTCTTTATAAGGGTAGTATAGTTTTTATACTTAATAATAAAGTAATTAGATAAGAAATCTTAAAGCTTTATTATAATAACCCTTATATTAACTACTACTTATAAAAGTATATATAGGAGCTTATTAAGCGGAAGTTCTATTAGAAATTAATAGGATAAGATATTTATAATTATATATAAGAATACTTAACCTATTAATTAATAAAGCTATATAAATATACTATTTATAATATACTATTACTATTATTAATACTTATAAGACCTCTTTAGGAAATTATAATAAATTTTATTATAGATCTCCCTCTAAGTAAATAAAAGGATAGTATTTATAATATAATCTTAATAGTTATAGACTACTATATTAAGGTAGCTAGGTACTTACCTATTATAAAGATAGTTAATACTATTAGTATTATTAACCTATTATACTATAAAATCTTTTTAAAGTTTAGTTAGTTAGAAGGTATTATTAGTAATTAAGGGATAGTATTTATAAGTAGCTTCTAGGTAGTTATATATTATTATACTAATATAAAAAGAAAGCTAAGTACTACTTTCTATCTTTAAATAGATAATTAAATAGAGAGATAGAATAGTATACTTAAGTATTATTTATACTACTATTCTACTTAGAGATAAGATAATTAAATAGAGTTACTTTATCTAGTAGAGTTTATATATAATTATACTAAGTATATTAGTATTAAGTTACCTCTATATAAGGTACTTTATAACTATTTATCTAAGCTAAATATAGAGCTTTTAAAGCTATTATTAGGAGAAGTCCTATTAATATAAAAAAGGGTTAAATTACTTTAGAAATAAAGGGAAGGTTTAAAGTAGTACTTATATTAAGTATAAGTTATATAAGTAGAGTATATAAATAAATAGTAAAAGTAAAGATAATATAATATAAGTAATTATATCTTATTAAATATAAAGTATATTAAATTAATATTAATTAATTAATTAATTAATTATACTCCTATACTAGCTAAAGCTAATAAGGGTAGACTTTTCAGGGGGTACGCCTAGCGCACCTGTCGTTCGGGGAGAAACCTAGCTAAGGGATAAAAACTCCACCTACTATCCGCAGGCTATACTATTATTCGGCTCCTTCCCTCCCCCCCCTAATAGGCCTGCCATCGGGGCGGTATATCGAGGGGTCGGGTCTACCGTCTATAATACCAAGGTTTCGTTAACTATATTCTCTTCTCTTTAGTTAGGGCGGAGCCCTTCCTCTCTATTAGTTCTCGCTAACATCTCTTTTACTAGTATAAACTAGTAGAGGGCGCCTGACCTAATTAACTACCTCGCCGCCTGTCAGGATGTAACTAGAGCGAGTCATGGTGATTTGGTGACTAAGAGAATAAATCTAAGGAGATAAATCTATAGAGTAAGTAAGAGAATATATGGCCGCCGCTAAGACGCTAACCCTATTAGGAGGTAATACTCGTAACCATAATAACTAGCATAACCTCAGGGTCGACTCGTAATATTACCCCCCCCTCTAGAAAAGGCTCGTCCCGAGCCGATTAGAACGTGCCCCGTCTATTAAACTTCTATAAAACCTATTACTTAACCATCCGTAGGTAACGCTTATAGAATTCCTCTACTACATCCTTAGCGTTATTAAACTTACTAGTATCTACGTAGTACTATTTATCGTCGCGGTCGTAGCCCTTCTATTTCACCTTAAACTATAGGCGTCGAGTACGGGGCTTACGCCGTGAAGATAGGATGTCGTCGACGGTGAATTCGTTCTCGTCGTCGATGGTTACTAGATTTGGTGGAGGGTATTTTTAGCTAGGTAAAGGATCGTTCGCTAAAGGTCGTAGCTTTAAAACGTGGAAACCTTTACTTCGTTTCATGCTTAGGGGAAGCTCTAGCCGGTAGGATATCCCAATCTTCTTGATGATTTTATAGGGGCCTAGTATTCGGTCCTCAAGGGACTTAGATAGACGGCTTGTCTTCATATCCTTTAACGAAACCTATACTATATCGCCGATATTATAGGATATATCCCGCTAATATTTATCTACTTAATCCTTTATTCGCTCCTAAGTAACTTTAAGGTTAGACCTGCCGTAATCTAGTAGTTCCTGTATACGTTAGCTTATGTCCTCGGCCTTAAATACCTCTAGACGAGCCCTAGTTAACGAGTATATAGAAGTATCGGGGCCGAAAGACATGCGGGGGTGGAATCCCTTGTTTATATAAAAGGGTGTTATTAAGCTAGTAGAAGAGGTATTATTATTATCGCTGAATTTAATAATAGGTAACCACTTTACCTAGTCGTCCTGTATATATATAACGTACTTCCGGAGCCCCTACTTAACGTCTTAATTAGCCCTTTCAGTTTATCCGTCTATTTCCGGGTGGTAAGCGGTGGAGATATTAGCTCTAATACGAAGTCGTTGACACAGTAATTACCACATGTCGGAAATGAACCTAGGGTCTTAATCTAATACGATAGAGCTCGGAAGCCTATAAAGGCGGAAGACGTTCCAGATTATAATCCAAATAAGCTCCTCTACCAATAGTCGTCCGTCGCCCTAGTAGTAGGGAATATAGTGACGTTCCTTTATTAAACGGTTGATAACGGTGCAGATAGTATTATAGCCTTCTAAGTCCGGCAAGCCTGTAATAAAGTCCATGGCGATATCTTGCTAGCGTTAATCAGGGATAGGTAATAGGAATATAACGGCGGACGTCGCTTAAGTATCCCAGCTAGTAGAAGTGTCTTTTAAGTATATCTAGGGTTCGGGCTAAGCCTACGTGACCCGTAGATAGTTAATTATATACTTCTTAAATTACTTTAGTACGTTAATCTTCTAGAACCTAGAGGAGTCCCTTCTTAAATAGGGTCCCGTCTACTACTCGATAATCTTCTAAACCTATACCTTTATAACGCTTCTCGCCCTTAGAGATAGCTTAGACGAATTCTTAAAAGTCGTTACTAGCTTTATTAGCGGTTAACACCCGATTAAATAATATTTCCTCGGCGTCGCCTAGGCGGATTTTAATACGGTCGGGAGTAAGGATTATCTGGTATTAATATTTATAACGTTCATCCTAATCGTCTACGGGGCGGGAATCAGCCCTCCTAGTCAAGGCATCTACTTTAGTATTCTGCTTGCCCGATCGGAAGATAATCTGGAAGTTAAATTCAGTAAGCAGATCTAGATATCGAGCCTAACGGCGAGTCAACTACTTGTTCTCTATAAAGGTCTTCAGGGCTTGATAATCTATAAAGATTTGAATAGGGAGATCCGTATATTCTAACTCAGGGCGCTAGTATTTAAAGTATTAAATAATCGCTAGAAGTTCCTTATCGTAGATATGATAGTTATATTCGGCTAGGACCATGTTCTTGCTATAGAAGGCCACGGGATATAAAATACCTTCGTCGTTATACTAGGATAGGATCCCGCCGGTTACCTAGTCCGATACGTCCGTCTCTAGGATCGACTGGCGGTTCGGGTTGAAATGGCGAAGTACCGGGGCTGATACCACATAATCTTTAAGGGCTTGGAAGGTAGCTTGATAAGCCTCGCTTTAGACGAACGGCATATCCTTTTTTATTAAATAAACGAGAGGTTTAACTAACTTCAAGAACTCTTAAATAAAACGTCGATAGAAATTCGCGAACCCTATAAAGGCCTGAGTTTTAGTGAGGTTTATAGGGACAGCCTATTTAACTATAGCTTCGATCTTCTTGGGGTCTATACGAAGGCCTTCACCTGAGACTATAATACCGAGGAAAACCGTCTCTTTAACGTTGAATTCGTACTTCTTAATATCCACCTATAATCCGGCTTTACGGAGGCATTCTAGTACTTGTCTAACGTGCTTTCGGTGCGCAGAACGAGATTTGCTATAGATAAGGATATCATCTAGGTAGGCCTAGTAGAATTTATTTAGAAACTCCTATAACACATCGTTAATATATTACTAGAAAGTACTAGGGCCATTTATTAATCCGAAAGGGAGGACTTAGTACTTATACTAGCCTAAAGCCGTAGTAAACGTCGTATAGTCCTCGCTATCAGGGTCTATTCTAATTTTATTAAAGGCTGAGATAATGTCTAATCGTGTAAGGTACGAGTATCCCCTAATCTTACCGATAACTTCGTCGATTAAGGGTAGGGGGTACTGATTCCGTTTAGTTAAGGCGTTTAGCTTACGGTAGTTAATATAGAAACGTAAGTCCCCGTTTACTTTCAGAGCGAATAGGACGGGGGACGAGTATAAAGCTTGACTAGGAGTAATAAAACCCTTAGACAAGTTTTTAGTTAGGTATTCCTTAACCTTAGTTAACTTGAATGGCGATATCTTATAGGCTCGACTTTATAAAGGAGATTAGTTTCTAACGATCTTAATCTTGTAATCGGAAGGATAGTACGGGGGTAGCTTATTAGCTTCCGATCGGTCGAACACGTCTAGGAAGTCGTAGTATTCCTTTAGTAACGTCTTCTTTACGTCCTCAAGATTAGCTATAGACGCTTCCACGGACGACAGGTCTAGTAACTCCACCTATAGGTTCCGGTAGAGAGCCAGCTTATTATCTATCTCTTCTATAGACGTAGCGAAAACGTGGGTACTATCTTACTTCGCTCTCTTAGCTAAAAGTCTAAAAGTATATGCTCCAATACTATATATATTAAAAGGAGCATCCTCTTTTTCCGGCGTAGGACGATGAAGTAACTTCGGTAGAGCTTTTAGGATATATATTATACTGGGTTTAACAGGACTTAGAGTCGACTTCAGGGTGAACGGAATGGTATATGCAGCTACTTCCGTTAGGCGTCTACTTACCTCTAACTTAGGCGTGGAAGCGAGCTTATCAGGCTAGATAATAGAATCGTTTCTTATATCTAATAGGCAGCCAGCCTTTTTCATCTAGGGCTTCCCTAGGATAGCTGAGTAGGAACCTAAGTCGGTTATAAGCATTAGTAAAGTTGATTCGGTGTAACCATCTAGCTGAAGGGTCGGGTAGATAGCGTGTGTTATAGGCTTCTTCCTAACTACCCCGTCGAATCCCCGAATCCGCTTAGGTTTAGCTAATAGTAAAGGGTCGAGACCAAGCGCGTTATAAATAACCGGTACAAGGGCCTTATTAATAAAAGCATAACCTGTCGCTCCCGTATCTACTAGGAAATCGAGCTGGTATTTGTCTTCCTGATAGCTAAGGGTACCGGGGACTAGGAATAGATGATTCGTGAAGATAGCTTCTTTATAGAAAGAGTCTATATTATATAGTGACAAGATCTTACCCCCTACCATGACTTTGGAAGGGGTCTCTCGTTTTCCGACTCTGAGTCGCCTCTAGAAGTACTAGATTTATAGAGGATATAGCCTTCCTCCTCTTCAGATTTATATATAGCTTCGAAGGCGCTAACTTTCCCATCGCGAGTAGGCTTTTAAGGACAGGCACAGGAGGTATAGCCCTTAGTACCACAGTTATAATAGGTAAGGCCTTCGGTTATACCAAGTATGCCCTTAGGGGAACGTTCCACGCGGCGGAAAGGAGTAGAGTACTTCACGGGGATAATAGGAACTAGGGAAGTTTTCCTAAACAGCGAACGTCTAGGACGATCGGTCTCCTTTCTACGGTCTCTCTCTTTACGAGAATAACGACGAGCGTCGTTAATTCGAATAACGTACGCTTTTATTTCCTCGAAAGACTAGAATTTAGAACTGAGATAATCTAGTAAGTCCTTGATATAGTAATTGAATTTCTTAGGTAACTCCTTGAGCAGTCGAGAGGAGTCGAGACCTAGGGTGACGGTATAGAGTTAAGCCGTTATAATAAGGTCTACGGTATACTGGTTACCTTACGTAAGGTCGTTTTACTGCCGTTCAACCTTCCTCTTCTTATTAGGGTCGGAGAAGTGCGGTTCTAACTCCCTCAGGACCTCGAGAACTATAGAGAAGGGATGTCCTCCTAGAATGTCACGCCTAGGCTCAAGGATTATAGCGGCTTTACCGCCCGTCCTATTATAAACGTAGGTGACCTTGTATAGTTCATCTTAGAAGTTCCTAGTAGCTAATTTATCACTGATATAAAGCTTCTAAGTTGCCTATATAGGCTCCTTACCGTCTGTTAGTATAGGAGGTATTAAAATCTTTTCCAGTTTACTAAAGGTGTCTTGACTCGAGGAATACGACGTTTCGCGTAGGTTCCGTATTACTCGATCTCTTACTACTTTAAAGGCCTGTAGTTCTAAAATCTATTATTATAGAAGTTATTCGGTCGTTAAAGGGTTTAAAGGGGCCGCTATTAGGGAGGTAGGTAGACGAGGGCTGTACTAGGTTTAATTAATTCGGGCTTATAGATTAATATTATCTTCTATAGTTTAGTAAAAGAGCTTATTTGCCTGAAGACCTAAGTCTCGCTATTCCCTAAGCGTCTTAAGCATGTTAAGTATATTTATAGGGTCTTGTTCCGCCTAGAATTATAGTTAACCGATGGTCTTAATTTGCTAGGCGTCCCTAGCGTCGGTATCACCACTAGGTAGGTTATTACCTAGGATAGATAGTCGAGAGTATCTCGTGTCGCGTCCTAACCGCTTAAGACGATCTTTTAGATCCGGGTATTCTACGTCTCCGGTCGATATAGTTTCTAGATTATTAGGAGGATAAGGGTTAGTTTATTAATTAACCATTTTAATTAGTCAGATAGGTATAGAGCTTAAACGAGGTAAATTAACTGCGTTTAACTAAGAAGTATGTTTAATAAACGTTTATATATTAGGTAAGTAATAGCTCCGTATACTCCAGGTACTAACTCTACACTTAGGTAGTCCTTCTACTTTCTTATAAGGTAATAAGCCTACTTCCTTTAGTAGCCTGTATCGTCGTATACTCGTGGTCGACCGATATTATAGGTAGGGAACCGATACTAGTATTCTAATACCAAGGACTTAAGGACGCGTTAGTGCTCCTATTTCCTTAATTAATTTCTTTAAGCTCGTTCGATACGTACGAGCGATATAGTGAAGAGATTTATTCTAATATCAGGATGTAACCAGAGCGAGTCATGGTGATTTGGTGACTAAGAGAATAAATCTAAGGAGACAAATCTATAAAGCAAGTAAGAGAACATATAGCCGCCGCCAAGACGCTAACCCTATTAGGAGGTAATACTCGTAACTATAATAACTAGTATAACCTCAGGGTCGACTCGTAATACCGCCGCCCTTATCCCTATCGGTAATAAGAGAATAGTACTATAATCTTCCGACCTAGCCTCTAGTAATATCTAACTCCTACTACTATAATAGTTAGGATAGAATAGCAGGACGTGTTTACCGGTCTACCTCGCCGCCCCGTACGGGTAGCTAGGACTTAGGATCCTAGGAACCTTCCTAATAAATAAGAAGTAGTTAAACCTAATCTTATCCGTGCGTAACTAGACCGCTACAGAGCTCTCCGGCTTCTTTAGGCCCTTATAAAGGTCCCATCTCCCCCCTACTAGGTCGCCCTTCTATACTAGGCTCGTGTTTCGGCCCTCTAATCCCCGCTGGTAGTGGCGCTACCGGCCCTACTACCGGCCTTCCTACTAGGTTAGCATCCTTTTCTATAGCGTCAGGTTATTAAGTACCCCGTTTAGCGACCGCTTCGCCTAAGACTCCTTCTTAGCTGACGGGGGTAGCGGAGGGCGCAGCCTCCTACCCCTTTTTAGTTATAACCGAGACTTGATCTTCGCGTTCCCTCTTAGGACTATCTTATATATCCCTTAGAGGATCTTACTCCGTAGTAGGGCCTTATTAAGGAAGTCTCTTACTGACGGGATTCCCGCCTCTACTTTAAGGACCGGAATTAGGGTGGCCTTATACGCCCCTAGCACTTTACGTAGTCCTTTATTCTAGATCGTTATCAGGGTCTTTACGTGCTTCCCTACTACCCCGGGGGTATTCTTTAGGCTATATTATATTGGCGCCGCGAATATTATCGTAGGCCTTACTACTACCGCGTATATAAGCCTACTAACCGGTAGAATCGCGCCTTATATAGAGCCGGCGACGTAGTAGAGCGCCTGAATCTAGTTATCTATCTTAGCTTATACCTTCCTTAGGTGTACGTTCTAATTTAGCTTACTATTAAGTATAAGTCCTAGGACCCTAATTAATATCT
>JAABUN010002876.1_pt1 | contig 28724 bp, 30 predicted proteins | sample 5559311 | NCBI WGS metagenome assembly JAABUN01 (sample SAMN10711877, study PRJNA513370) | rock metagenome | isolation source: Antarctica rocks | place: Antarctica: Victoria Land, Siegfried Peak sud | reverse complement strand
CACGTACGCCACGAACGAGCACCCTACGGCCCCGGGTTAGTGCACAAATTCGCCCGCCCACGAGAACAAAGCCCCAGGTCAGCGACCTGCGCGCTCCGTCAGCGCCCTAGCATGAGCCAACTCGGGTACCAACCGCCGCTTGCTGCGCCCGGTGATGACAGGACCCGCCAGCTCCTGGGCGGCCGTGACCTGCTTCCCAACGGCAACCTCGCGGGCTACCTGCAGACGCCGCCGCTGTTGCTCACCACGCTCGCTGCGCTGCCGGCGTTCACCGACCCTCACGTCTTCACTGGCGTCCGCAATGCTCGCAAGGCGCCCATCAGCGCGATCCGGGTACGGGTCAGCGGGGTCACGGGGCCGGATCCGGTGAGCCGGGAACGCATTCGGCTCGTTGCCGAGCAGATCGCTGCGCGCACGGGGCTGGACGTGGACATCACGGCCGGCTCCTCACCCACCCCGATGACCATCGACCTGCCCGCGGGTCGGTTCGGCCGGCCGGCGTTGACACTGCGCGAGGAGTGGGTGGAGAAGGGAGTGGCGGTGGCGATCCTGGACGCACTCGACCGCAAGAGTCTGGTGCTGTTTGTGCTGATCCTCGCGGTGTGCGCGCTCTTCGTCGCCAACGCCGCCTCGGCGGCAGTGCGGACACGGCGTACGGAGCTCGGGGTGCTCGCCTGTCTGGGTTGGCGGACGCACAAGCTTTTCGCCGCCGTCCTGCTCGAGGTCGGGTTGATCGGGTTCGCGGCCGGGGTACTCGGCGGCCTTCTCGCGCTGCCGCTGTCCGTGGCATTCGGGCTCTCCATCTCTCTGGCCCGCGCAGGGCTCGCAGTGCCAGCGGCGGTGGCGCTCGCCGTGCTAGCGGGGCTGGTACCCGCGTGGCAGGCGGCGCGCATCGACCCAGGCGCAGCGGTCCACCCGGCGCTGCTGCCGGTACGTCGGGGTCGGGCTGCGCGCAGCGTGACGGGGCTAGCGATGCGCAACCTGATGAGGTCACCCGGCCGTAGCCTGATCGGCGCGGCCAGCCTCGCCGTCGGGGTCTGCGCGCTGACTCTCCTGCTGGCGGTCACCCTCGCCTTCCGCGGGCAGGTGATCGGCTCGCTCCTCGGCGACGCGATCTCCGTGCAGGCACGCACCACGGACTACGTCGCCGCTGCGCTCACGGTCGCGCTGGGAGTGCTGGCCATCGCCGATGTGCTCTACCTGAACATCCGCGAACGCGCGGCGGAGTTCGCCACCCTTCGTGCCCTGGGATGGCGTGAGGGTCCACTGACGCGCCTGGTCGCCTTCGAGGGCGTCGGGATGGGGCTCATCGGTTCGCTGTGCGGCGCAGCCGCCGGGCTTGCTGCGGCCGGATCCTTCGCCGGACACGTGCCGCCCGCGCTGTTCGCGATCGCGGTTGTCGCGGTCGCGGTTGGAACACTGCTCACGGCCGCGGCGGCGCTCGTCTCGGCCACCGCGCTGCGGCGACTTGGCCCAGCCCAAGCCCTGGCCGAGGAGTAGCGGCATGACCGTTTCGAGCAGCGGCGCCGGCGTCCACCTGACGGACTTGGTCAAGACCTTCCAGCTTGGAGGCGACCAGCCGCTGCGCGCGGTCGACGATGTTGGCTTCGACGTTGCACCCGGCAGCGTGGTCGCGCTGACCGGACCCTCCGGCAGCGGCAAGTCGACGCTACTGCACCTCATCGGCGCCATCGAGCGGCCCGACAGCGGCACCGTGACCGTGGACGGCCTAGAGCTCGGCGAGCTGTCACGCGGCCGGCTCGCCGACTACCGCAGGGGAGTCGGCTTTGTGTTTCAGCGCTACCACCTGCTGCCCGCGCTGACCGCCCTCGATAACGTGATGGCCCCGGCGCTGCCCTACAGGACGCCGTACGACAAGGTGGCACGCGCTACTGAGCTGTTGGCCGCCGTCGGACTCCAAGGACGCGAGAACGCGCTCCCCTCGCGCCTTTCCGGGGGTGAGCAACAACGGGTTGCCATCGCGCGAGCTCTGGCCGGTGAACCGTGGCTGCTCCTCGCCGATGAACCCACCGGCAACCTCGACTCCACAACCGGCAGCGAGATCCTCGACCTGCTGTTCGGCCTCCGCAACGAACGCGGAATGACGATCATCATCGCCACGCACGACCCGCTGGTCGCCAGCCGCACCGACCGCCTGCTCCGACTCCGCGACGGCAGGGTCGTCGACGACATCACCGTGCCGCCGTCGCTGCCGGGCGACCGGCTGCTGCAACGCATCACCAGCCTGGACGCTTCATGAGGCTGAGCGCGCGCCGCGCGCTGGGTGACCCACTGGCAAGGCAGCGGGCCCGGGTCCTGGAATGGTCATCGTCGTGTTCTCCCTTGCAGCGCGGGCATCCGGTGCGCCGCGCCCACCGGGCAAGCAAAGAACATCCCGCAGGACGGTCCCCAGCCGACGACGAGAAGCGGCGCTTGGCCGGGGCTGGCCGCGCCGGCGCACACGGGTTTCCGGTCGGTGCCTCCCGAAGCAGGCCCGGGGCCGCGCTCGCCTGAGCAGTCACCACCGATCAGACCAACTCCGGGTGCCGCGTCAAGGCGGCATTGGGCCCTCATCAGGGACTTCTACTCGTCTTGGCTGCGGGCGCGAGGTTGCTCATGCCTCCTGATGCCTGTGCTGGACTTGCCCTGCCGCGCTGCGTGGCCAGCACTCCGATGCTGCAAACCAGCACGAGGAAGATGCCGACCAGGGTGTTGCCGTGGCCGGTGATCCCGTGGCTAGCAGCAACATGGTCGACAGCAGCGGTGTGGCGTAGCCGAGGGGAGCGAGACGTTCCGCGCCGCCCTCCGACATCGCAAGTGTCCACAGTCCGTATCCGGCTGCCATCGGGCCGAGACCGACGTACCCGGCCACGACCCAGCCGACGGGCTGAGGCCACGGACTGCTGGTGGAGGCCGTGATCACGGCGGCGGCCAGGACACCCACCACTACTGCGGGCAGGAGCAGGTCGGTGGTAGCCACGCGTAACCGACTCGCGGCCACGGTGTAGACCGCCATGCACGCCGCGGAGCCGACCGCGGCGGCGTAGCCCCAGGTGGTGGCCGCGGTGTTGCCACCCGACCGGGCGGCTTCGCTGCTCGTCAAAATCAGGCCAACACCTCCGAAGCCGATCACCGCGAGACCCATGAGGGCAACCGCGCGTCGGCTACGGACTGTCAGCGCCACCCACAGCGCAGCGATCAGCGGCCAGGCATAGGCGAGCACGTTGGCCGCAACGAAGGCCCGGGTCTCTCAGCCCAGTTCTGCCCGCCGCACCACCGCCGAAACGAGGACGGACTGGCCCGGGCGCGAAGCGCGCTCGCCGACCTCTGATCCCATACAAGAACGCGAGTCCGTCCTTGTCGTGCCACATGCCCATTGCTCAACGGCACGTATGGCGCGTCGGGTTCGAGCTGCAAGGATGGGAGCGTGGCTGAGGTGGCACGGCTGATGACGTTCGTCGATGCCGATGACGAGGTCCCTGATGCTCGGCAGATCTCCGTATCGGCGCGCCACGAGGCCGTGCTGGACGACGGTCGCCGCGTTCTGCTCATGGATGACCGAGGCTGGAGCGAGTCGGGTCCGCCCACCATCTGGGTTGAGACATCGGTCCAAGACATCGTGGACACCACGCGCGCGGTGGTCGGACCCGACGAGCCATCCGGTGGGCGCTCGCACCAGGACATGGAGGCAGACCATTGGACTCATCTGGCTGAGGTCCTCGGGGGGCACGGGATTGCTGCGGACGCCCTGGACCTGAAGCGACTACCGCACGATGTCGTGCTCAGCCAGCGGCTGCTTGCGCGGGTCGGCCATGACCCCAACGACGCCGTCCAACCCTGATCCCGCGTACGGCGCGGGCCCGTCGGCCGAGCCCGGTGCTGGACATGACCACCCAGCACGGAGGGCATGTGTCGTACGCGGATCCGCTGGCGTTCAAGGTCCCGAGAGGTCGCTGTCCCTTGACGCTAACCATAAGCGCGCTTACGGTTAGCCAGTGGCACGCTGCCACTGGCCGAGAGGATGAGCATGTGGGCCTTCGACCACACCGAGACCACCAGTGCGTCGCCTGACCAGCTGTGGGCTCGGTACGTCGAGCCGGCCACCTGGCCTCAGTGGGACCACGAGATCGCCGCGGTGAGCGTGCAGGGCCCGGTAGCCGTCGGTACTCGCGGCCGGCTCAAGCCGGTCACCGGCCCGGCAGCCTCGTTCACCTTAACGGAGGTCACCCCGGGGGTCGGGTTCACGGACGTGAGCCGGCTCCCGTTGGCACAGCTGACCCTGGCGCACCACATCGAGGCGACGGCCTCCGGAAGCCGCTTCACCCATCACGTCACGATCACCGGTCCGTTGGCCCCGCTGTTCGCGCGGGTCATCGGCAAGCGCCTCGCCGCGGGTCTGCCGACGGCGATGAGGAACCTGGCCCGGCTCGCCGAGGCGGCGCCCACCCCCTCGCCCCCGCCGAGGTCGTGACGGGCGACGACGTCCCCGCGCCGGCTACGCCGCCCGGCCCGGAGGACAGCCCCGGCTTCATGCTGTGGCGCGCCACCCTGCGCTGGCAGCGCACTATCGCCGCCGCCCTTCGACCCGTCGCGCTCACCCACGTGCAGTTCGTCCTGCTGGCGAGCGTCTGGTGGCTCTCGGACCAGGCCAGCTCGACCCATCACCTGCCGAGCCAGCGAGCGCTCGCCGCACACGCCGGCGTCGATGTGATGATGACCAGCCAGGTCCTGCGCGCGCTCGAGCGCCGGGGACTGCTCGCCCGTACGCCTGATCCCACCGATGCCCGGGTCAAGCGCCTCGCCGTGACCCAAGACGGACGGCGCCTGGCCGAGCAGGCCATCAGCCTCGTCGAGGAAGCTGACGCGTTGTTCTTCGACCACGTCGAGTCTCCCGCTGCGCTGCTCGACCTGCTCCGCCAGCTCAGCCGAGGACCTGCCGTGACCGCTGACCGAGCCGGGGCAACGCCGGCACCTCCGTCTCCAGCGGCGTTGTGACACCACATCTGTGCGGCATCACGCAGACAGCCCCACTGCGCGAGGGAAGTCCCGCAAGAGGAACCGCCAGCGGTGCCACCGAAATGGGAGATGGCGACGCCGCGGCAGTTGCCGAACTGTGTCACAAGGGATCGCTCCACGGGACCCTGTCGGCGGGCTTTCGCTGCACCTTTGAGACGCCTCGGCGATGATGACGGGGTGCTCGACGCTGCCGCCCGCCGGGCTCTCACGCCGCCGCTTGCGGTGGTCGCCCGCGGGCCGGTCCGAGTGGGGGTCCGTGCCGCGGCACTGACCGCGGCCGGATGGCTGGTCGGGGTGGTCGCGTGCGTGCTCGCCGCCATCTCGCAGTGGACACCCGGGCTGGTGGCCTGGCTGCGCGGCCACCTCCTCGATGGGCTCGAAGGCCCGGTGGCCCGACGTACAGCCGATAGGACTGACGGCGCGGGCGGTACTGGTTCCTACGCCGCCACCCTGCTCGGCGCCGCCTTCGCCAACCTCGACGTTGAGCATGAGGCCATCGCGCGGACGCTGGGCGCCGGTCCGGTGCGGGTGCTGCTCACGGTGACGCTCCCGCTGCTGCTCTTCAGCGCGATCGGCTCCTCCGACCGCACGGCCGCGGCTGCGCTCGGCCTGGTCGTGGTGCTGCCCCCAGTCGTCCTGGTGGTGGTCGCGGCGCGCCTGCTCGGGCGGCGCGACACCACCTGGCTCGGGCTGGCCCGTGGCTGAGCTCATGGGAGCCCGGCTGGAACGGGCGGGCGTGACCCGTCGGTTCGGGGAGGTCACTGCGCTGGCCGGGGTCGATCTGGATCTGTCCTCGGGGTCGTCTACGAAGCTGCTGGAGTCCTCGGGCTGCGGCAAGTCGACGCTGCTCTCGATCACCGCCGGTGTGCGCGACCCCACGGCCGGCGACGTCCGGCTCGACGGGGCGTCCGTGGTCGTACCCGCGGAACGGCGGCCGGTCACCTTGGCCTTCCAGAAGCCGCCGCTGTTGCCGCATCTCTCGGTGGCGCAGAACGTCGGCTACCGCCTTCGGATGAGACCTACGCCGCGGCGGGCGCGCTCGTCGCCGAGATGCTCGAGTGGGTCCGGCTCCCGGGGCTGGGCGGGCGCCGGGTCGATGAGCCCTCGGGTGGGCAGGAGCAGCGGGTCGCGGTCGCCCGCGCGCTGGTGCTCTCGCCGCGGGTGCTGCTGCCTGGGGGAGGGTGGCCGGTCGGGGGACACCGGAGGACTTCTACCTGCGGCCGCCGACACTGGCCGCGACCCGGTTCTTCACCGTGGGCAACGAGATCCCCGGACGCGTGTCGCAGGGCCTCTTCACCGCGGACGACCCCAAGATCGGGCCGGTCCCTGCGGGCTCGGCGACGGCCCGGCCGGGGCGGTCCGGTTCCCGGGCAGTCATGCCGTCGTCGAGACCCGGCCACCCGGTCGCGGGACGTTGACGGTGCACGCCGCGGTCGGGGCGTCTGTCGCGGCGGGTGCGGCGGGTGTACGCCTGCCGGCGCTGCGGTGCACCGTGCTGGCGGTCGAGCGGTGAGCCGCCGCGTGGTTGTCGTACGCCTCGCGCTCCTCGCGGTCCTGATCGCGGTCGCCGTCGTGGTGCAGGTCCGGGTCGGCCTGCCCAGCCAGTCCGATCTGCGTTCCCTGCTCGACGGGGTCGGACCGGTGGCGGTGCCGGTCTTCGTCGTGCTCTACGTGGGCGTCTCGCTGCTGCCGGCCGGCCCGACCGCTCTGGTGACGATCGCGGGGGGAGCGGTGCTCGGCCTCGCCGTAGCGTTGCCGTCAGTGCTCCTCGGCGCGGTGCTCGGGGCCAGCGTGTCGTTCCTGGTCGCCCGGCGACTCGGCGGGAACGTCGTACGCCGGGTGGGCAGTGATCGCGTGCGACGCCTCGACGACTCCGTCCGCGCGCACGGCTTCGTCACCGTGCTGGTAGCCCGGCTGGTGCCGCTGCTGCCCTTCAGCACGCTCAACTACGCCTTCGGGCTGACCTCGGTGACCGTGCGTTCCTACGTGCTCGCCACCGCGGTCGGGATCGTCCCCGGGACCACCCTCTACGTCATGGTCGGTGCCTACGGCACCCGTCCCGGCTCGTGGCCCTTCGTGATCGCCGTCGTCGGCCTCGTCCTGCTCTCCGGGATCGGCTTCCTCCGCTCTCGCCGATCCGCCTCGGCAGGCTGATCCTGCTCCTCGCGCTCCTGAACGACGGGCCTGACGGATCGCGCGCATAGTCGCGGGACACGAGCCGATCATCACGTAGCGCAACACCGGCCGCCTCGGGGGCGAGGCGAGATCGGGTCAAGCTCGAAGGTGCATTCGCAACAGGACCTTCGGCCCTCACAAGTACGGCAACGCGGTCCTACCGTCGCACCTGGAACGCAGAGACATCGTGGGCCCGCTCCACGGCGTCGGCGAGCCCGTCGACCTGCCGGGCCTCCTTGAGGCATTTGTCGTGAACCACAGCAAGCACTTGATTGTGATGATCGGCCTTCTCGTCGTCGGCGCGCCGCTGTTCTTCTCCGGGTTCACCGGAGGTTGGGCACTGTTCCTGCTCTGGCCACTCGCCTGCGTCGTCATGATGGTCTTCACCGGACCTTCCTCGTCAGACGCGGGTTGTCGCCCCCCGGTGTGCGCTCGGTAGGTGATTTGCGCTACTACCATCGACCGAGTAGTCCCCAGAAGAACCTGAGACACTCACCAGAGGAGCACGAGATGAGCACGGTGATCACCCCGGTCGGATTGAAGCTCGGAGTTGTCGGCAAGGGCGGGGTGGGGAAGACGACCGTCTCCGGACTGCTCGCTCGCGCCTACGCCGACCGCGGGAGCAGGGTCGTCGCGATCGACACCGACTCCAACCCCAACCTCGGCCTCTCCCTGGGTCTCTCACTCACGGAGACCGAGGTGGTCCCGGTGCTGCCACGTGCGGTGATCGTCGGCTCCGGCGGCGGTGGCCCGAGCGCCGGCGAGCTGATCGACGAGTACGGCCGCGCGACGCCGGCCGGCCCGACCTTGCTCTCGGCGATCCGGGTGGCCGAGGCCGGAGCCGGGTGTACCTGCAGCGGGCACGCAACAGTGCGCAACCTGCTGGCCGATGCCCTCACGGACGTGGAGGTGACCCTGGTCGACATGGAGGCGGGTCTGGAGCACCTGAGTCGTTCCGGAGGCACGCTGGCCTACGCCGACGTGCTCCTTGTCGTCTGCGAGCCGACCCGCAAGTCAATCCTGACCGCCTCCCGGACTGCGACCCTGGCCGCCGAGCTCGGCATCGCCCACGTGCTCGCCGTCGGCAACAAGGCGCGTTCCGCCGCGGACGTGGCCTACTTCGGCGAGGCCCTCGCACAGGAGGGGATCCCCCTGGCCGGGGTGCTTGCCTACGACGCGGACGTGGCCGACGACGACCGGGAGGGCTCGGTCGGGCTGCGACCGGTCACCGACGACGTCGAGCGGGTCGTCGCCCAGGTGCTGGCGGCGGTGGAGGCAGCCGTCGGGTCAGGCGGTAGCCGCTGAGGGCACCAGGCCCTCGGCCAGCCGCACCAACGCCTCGACCGCCGGTGCCGGGCCCGAGGCGTCCAGGGGTGCTTCGCCGCGACGTTCGGCATCGAAGATGGCGGGGTCCTCGGGGACGAAGTGGATCTCCGCGCCCGGGAACGCCGAGCGGACGCGCTCCTCGTCGGCGTCGTCGCGCACCCGGTTGGCGCTGACCACGAGCCTGCCCAGTCGAGACTCACGCACGAGCTCGGCGGCCCGGCGGCCCACCTCGAGCGACTTCGCCGTGGGCTCCACCACCACGACCACGATGTCGACGGGCTGTCCGCCGAGCCGCATCACGGTCCCCAAGCCGGCCTCGAAGTCGGCGACGACGATCAGGTCGGGTCCGGCGATCGTGCTGAGCAGCTGTTCAGGGGAGATTCCGCAGCAGGGGCAGCCTGGCTCGGGATGGTCGATGGCCGAGACGACTGCGAGCCGGACCCCGTCGGGGCCGTCCACACCGAAGTGCGTGACCAGATCCTCCAGGCTCGTGGCGTGGTCGCGTTCCCCGGCATCGACCGCCTGTCGCACCGCGACGAGCTCCTCGGTCACGTCCTCGCCCAGACCCAGGGAGATGCCGAGGTTGGGGTTGCTGTCGCAGTCCAGCGCCAGGGTGCTGCACCCCCGTCGGGCGAACGTGCGGGCGAGCACGGCCGAAGTGGTGGTCTTGCCCGATCCACCCTTGCCAACGACGGCGATCTTCATCAGGAGTTCCTCTCACTGCGTAAGGCATCTACCAGGCACCGTAGTGCTGCGACCGTGGGAGCGTCCGGGTCATGGTCGAGCAGCGCCACTCCCTGTCGGTCGGCCTGCGCCTGGGCCGGGTCGAGCGGCACCTCGCCCACGACCTCGAGCCCGGTCCGCTCGTGAACGCGCGCGGCGTCACTGCTCGCGAGGACCTTGTTGGCCAGCGCGACCACCCGGGGTGCACCGGCCGTCTCCGCCAGCCTCGCCAGGCGGCGCCCGGAGAGCAAGGAGGCGGGCGTCGGCTCGACCACGACCAGGTAGGTGTCGGCCCAGCGACCCCAGGTCATGAAGGGTTGCCGGGTGCCACCGGGCAGGTCGCCGACGATGCTCCACCCCGCGCCCGGAAGATCGTCGAGCACGCGCTGGAAGCCGAAGTGCTGTCGGGTGTTCTCCCAGCGCGGCCCACGCGCCTTGCCGAGCTGAAGGAAGTAGACGCCGTCCGTGGTCCGCGTGGCGTGCTGCTCCACCACCTCAGTGCCGCTGCGCCCACCGGCCAGGCGGAAGCGGCGGCCGTCGACGGCGTCCTCCTCGACGACGTCGTCGGGCAGACCCGTGTCGACGTGCGGCACGCCCAGCGAGAAGGCCAGGCCCGGCATGGGGTCGGAATCCAGGGCCAGCACCCGGTCCCCGGTCTCGGTGAGGACGCGGGCGAACGTCCCCGCGAGAGAGGACTTCCCGGCACCTCCCTTGCCCACGAACGCGACGCGCATGTCGAGACTCTTCACCGGCCCTGCCGTGGGGCAGGGCGTGCGTATAGTGCTGGACGGACTGGAATCATGACCGAGGAGGACCGACGATGTGCCTGGGAGTTCCCGGCCGGGTCCTCGAACCCGTCGACGCGGTGAAGCAGCGCGTGCTCGTCGATGTGCAGGGCGACCGGCAGCAGGTCTCTGCCGCGATGCTGGTCAGTGATGGCGAGGATCTGCCCCAGGTGGGCGACTGGGTCGTGGTGCATCTGGGATTCGCGCTCTCTCGGATGGACGAAGCCGAGGCGCACACCGTGCTCGACGGTCTCCAGGCCCTGCACGACCTGTACGCCGGCGAGCTGCCGGCCTAACGTCCGAGCGCGGTGCTGGCGTGGGGCACCGGTGTCGTTCAATCGTGCAGCGCGGGATCGGGCCTGCGCTCGACGTCCCGGTCCTCGTCCGGCGACGACGTGACGTCGAGCGCCATGACGTCCCACGAACCTTCGAGGCGGGCGAGCACCTCGTCGCCGGTGGGAGCGGTCGAGGGCTTGAGGCCCCAGCGTCGCTTCATGACGAAGAAGGCCGCTAGCAGGGCTGCGATGGCCGCGGCCGCGGGCAGCAGGCTGGCCACCCCGTGGTCGAGCAGCGTGCCCGATACGGGGAGCCCGAGCGCGGCACCGCAGAGGTAGCGCTCGCGAGAGCGACCGCTGAGGTCCGCAATCCGACGCAGCCGCAGCAGCGACTCCGCCTCCGACGACAACTGCGCGTGGGGGTCCTGGTGGTTCCTGCTGCGTTTGCTCATGTGGTCGCTCCGGTGGAGGTGGTGGTTCCTTGGGTCGGCGAGGTCGTGGCGGCCTCGTCGGAGACGGACTCGCGGTAGTAGACGACGGCCTGGACCGTGGCGGCCACACAGGCGACCACGGCGGCGGCGAAGCCGATCCAGAACCCCGCAAGAATCGTGACCGCCCCGACGGCGGTGTCCTGGCCACCCGCACTGCTGAACGGCGGCTGAAGCATCCGGAAGAGCTCCCGAGAGGCAATCACGAACCCGAGGACGGCCAGGGTCGCGCCGAGTGCGGACGGGGACAGCAAAGACCGGCGTCGCGCCGCGGCGACGACGAGCGTGACGCCGACGATGGTGGCGGCCAACACGAGGCTGCTGGTGTGGGGCGCCGAGAGCCAGCCGCCCCAGGTGGCGGAGGACGAGGACCCCATGAAGCCTTCGACACGGTAGGCGTCGAGGAAGGTGAAGGGCCCGACGAAGGACACGACCAGGCCGAGCCCGGCCAGACCGAGCCACGGGGTCATCCCGGTCTGCCGGTCGGAGACGTCGGGGGTGGCCGGCGTGCGGGAGGCGGCCGCGCTGAGCGCGTGACCCAGGCCTCCGATGAGTGCGAGCGCGCAGCCGATGAGGCCGATCCAGATGCCGGCAAGCAACGTGACGTCTGACTTGGCCGTGGCGGCGCAGTTGTAGGTGAGGCAGCCGAACGGCGGCACTGCCATGCGGTAGGCAAGCTGGGCGGTGGCCAGGCCGCCGACGACGGCGACGGCGGTGCCGAGCGTGCGCCCCGACACCGGGCTCCGGCCACGGGCGCTGAGGGTCAGGGCCACGATGGTGACGACGGCCGACGCCAGGATCAGGTCGGAGGCGTGTGGAATGCCGAGCCAGGCATCCTTGGTGGTGCCGCCGTTCGTCCCGTTGATGACGTAGAAGTTCGAGCCGAGGGCGGAGAACTGCAGTGTTGCGCCACCCACCGCAAGCCAGAGCCAGATCGAAATGCGTTGCACAGGCACCCCACAAGGTTGACGGCTCCTGCACCGTAGCATCGGCGGCATGTCCGGGTTTGAAGTTGCGAGCGTGAACGGCGCGCACCCATCACCGAGCCCGGGCGCGGCGGCCGAAGACGAGCGCATTCGGGAACTGTCCGGCATGGCCAACGTGGCGGCGCTGACCTTTCTCGCGGCCCGGGCCGTGCCCCTCGGCTGGGTCGTCGGCGTCGCTGGCGGCGTTCCTCTTGCGCGCGCCGCGCAGCGCCATGGGAGCCGGGCGGGCTATGCGGTTGCCACGGCCAGTCTCGTCGAGACGATGGCCATCATGGGACCCGCCCGGATGGGCATCCCCGTGCCTCACGCGGTGAGCGCGCCGTGGCTCGGGGTGCTGCAGCGCCGAGGGCGGTCGTTGCTGACCCTGGCGCTGGCCGGGGCGGCGGTCCGCACCGGCTACTACGTCGCGACCAGCGCGTTCTCGATCCTGGTCCTGATCGGGCTCGACGCCTACGTCGGAAGCTATGAACAGCTGCGCCAGCGGCTCGGGTTCCTGCCCGAGGGAGAAGCCGCGGCCCTGTGGCTGACCGTGGTGATGCTTGTGGTGTGGTCCTTGGGGGCGGGACTGGTGCAGGCGTGGGTGCTCCGCCGCGGGCTGCGCGACTGGGACGACCACGCGGGGCAGGGCGAGGTCGACCCGGACTCGGCGACACCGAAGCCACCTTCGCCAGCCCATCCGCGGGCCGGACTGCTGGTGGCCGTGGCCCTGGTGGGTTTCGCGGTGACGCTCTCGGGCACCGACACCTGGATCCTGGGTGGCGTGGCGGTGTCTCTGGCAGTCCTCTGGGTCGTCACGCCCGCGGACGGGCGGACGCTCGGGCGGGGTCTGCTGCTCGCGCTGCCGCTGGCACTCTCGACCCTGGCCTTCGGACTGGTCGGCGGCATCGGGTCCGACCGGGCCCTCCGACGCGCCGCGCGGGTTGCGCTGCTGGTCCTGATCGCGGTGTGGGTCCATCGCGCCGCCGGCAGCGAGGGCCTGCGGGACCAGTCGCTGCGCCTGGTGCGGCGGCTGCGGCGCATCCCCACCCTCGCGCTCGCCGGCGCAGTACTGGGCGCGTCCGTTGCGGCCAGCGACTTCGGCGGTGCCGCCCGGCGGCTCGGACGACGGGTGGCCGGCACGACCCGCCGGCCCACGGCAGTCCTCGACGCCGCACTGGCCTGGCTCGCCGACGAGTCGACCCGGCTCGCCCTGCCGCGCGCGGGCGACGGTGACCCCGCGCCCGAGACTTCCGAGGAGGGTCGAACGGCCCCGACCCGGTAACCCGGACCTCGGCGTGATGCTGCCCTACACCCCGCTGCACGCGCTGCTGCTCGGTGCCCCTGACTCCGTTGGAGATCATCGACAAGGCGCTCGCGATCGCTGAGCAACCCGGCGTGCCAACTGCTCCAACAGACCCGCCGCCAGGCCACTGACCGCGGCCGTCTGCATCAGCAACGACGCACCCGAGGTGGAGATCAGCGACTCGCCGCCAGCCTCGACACGAACACTCGAACTACCCGCGATATTCTTCACTTACGGAGTGCCTCTCAACCGGACCGAATTATGTCTTCGCAAACACAATTCTCCCCGATATGGCAGGCACTTCCGTGCGTCTGCAGCCCGCGTCGCCAACCGACCGATGAAAGATCGAGGCTAGCCGCTGCTGTGATCCGCCAACTCCTCGAACTCCTCGACGTTGTCCAGCTCGGTGCCCATCGCGATGTTCGTGACCTTCTCCAAGATCACCTCGACGACGACCGGGACCCTGAACTCCTCCATCATCGCCAGCGCCTTCTCCAGTGACGGCACCAGCTCGTCGGGGTCTCGTACGCGCAACGCCTTGCAACCCAGCCCCTCGGCGACCTTGACGTGGTCCACCCCGTACCCGTCGAGCTCAGGAGCGTTGATGTTGTCGAACGCGAGCTGCACGCAGTAGTCCATCTCGAAGTTCCGCTGCGCTTGGCGGATCAGACCGAGGTAGGTGTTGTTGACGACGATCTGGATGTACGGCAGCTTGAACTGCGCTCCGCAGGCGAGCTGCTCGACGAGGAACTGGAAGTCGTAGTCGCCGGACAGCCCGACGACGGTGGCCGCGGGGTCGGCGACGCAGACGCCCAGCGCAGCCGGCACGGTCCACCCGAGCGGGCCGGCTTGGCCGGCGTCGATCCAGCCGCGCGGCTTGTAGACGTGCAGGAACTGCGCGCCGGCGATCTGGGACAGGCCGATGTTGCTCACGTAGCGGGTGTTCTGACCGAACACCTTGTTCATCTCCTGGTAGACGCGCTGCGGCTTGATCGGGACGTCGGGGAAGTCGGTGCGTCTGTGCATCGTCTGCTTGCGTTGCGCGCACTCGGCGACCCACTCCGTACGGTTGCGCAGGTCGCCGGCGTCGCGGCGTTCGCGCGCCACCTCGACGAGCCGCTCCAGCGCGACCTTCGCATCGGAGACGATCGCGTAGTCGGGCGGGAAGATCTTGCCGATCTGGGTGGGGTCGACGTCGACGTGCACGAACGTCCGCCCTTCGCGGTACGTATCCAGGCCGCCGGTGTGGCGGTTGGCCCACCGGTTGCCGATGCCCATGACGAAGTCGGAGGCGAGCAGCGTCGCGTTCCCGTAGCGGTGAGCGGTCTGGATGCCGGCCATGCCCGCCATCAGCTCGTGGTCGTCCGGGATCGTGCCCCATCCCATCAGCGTCGGGATCACCGGGACGTTCAGGATCTCGGCCAGCTCGATCAGTAGGTCGGCCGCGTTGGCACTTACGACGCCGCCGCCCGCGATCAGCACCGGGCGCTGGGCGCTCTGGAGCATGTCGAGCGCGCGCGCTACCTGCTCGCGGGTCGCGGCTGGGTTGGCGACCGGGAGAGGTTCGTAGGAGTCGATGTCGAACTCGATCTCGCCCAGCTGCACATCGAGCGGCAGGTCGAGCAGCACCGGACCCGGCCGTCCCGATCGCATCAGCTGGAACGCCCGCTGGAAGACGCCGGGGACCTGCGCCGACTCCAACACGGTCTGTGCCCACTTGGTGACCGGCGCCGCGATCAATGCGATGTCGACCGCCTGGAAGTCCTCCTTCGTCAGCTTGGCGACCGGTGCCTGCCCGGAGACGACCAGCAGCGGGACCGAGTCGCCAAACGCCGAGTAGAGGCCGGTGATCGTGTCGGTGGCACCGGGGCCGCTGGTGACCAGGCAGAGTCCGATGTTGCCCGGCGTGGCACGGCTGTAACCCTCGGCCATGTGCACAGCGGCTTCGACGTGCCTGCCGAGGTAGTGGGTGATCGTCTCGCGCTCAAGCATTGCCGAGTACATCGGGTTGATCGCCGCGCCGGGTACCCCGAACGCGCAGCGGATGCCTTCCCGCTCGAGGATCAGGACGGCGGCGTCGATCGCACGCATGGTTGTCATCTGGCTCAGCTCCCCGTCGGGGCGGACGATGTGTCTTTCGGCTGTCGACCCGACAGCTGCTCCACGAGCAGCAGCAGGGCGCTGTGGTCGAGGTCGCCGTGGCCCTTGGCCCGCAGCGACCCCATCAGCTGCGCAGCGTGCGCACCTAGTGGGATCGCGGCTCCGACGTCCCGGGCGGACGTCGTCACGATGCCGAGGTCCTTGTGGTGCAGGTCGACGCGAAATCCCGGGTCGAAGTTACGGGCGAGCATGCCGGCCGCCTTGGTCTCCAGCACCTTGCTTCCGGCGAGACCTCCGCCGAGCACCTCCAGGGCGGCTGCGGTGTCGACGTCGTGGGCCTCGAGGAAGACGATGGCCTCGGCCAGCAGCGCGAGGTGTCCGGCGACGATCAGCTGGTTGGCGGCCTTGACGGTCTGGCCCGACCCGGCCGGACCTACATGGACGACGGTGCTGCCCATCGCCTCGAGCAGCGGACGTGCGCGCTCGACGTCGCCGTCGTCGCCGCCGACCATGATGGACAGCTTGGCCTCGACGGCGCCGGCCTGGCCGCCGCTGACCGGAGCGTCGACGACGGCGATCCCCGCCTTGGCACCGGCGGCGGCGAGCTGCTGGCCGACGTCCGGCCGGATCGAGGAACAGTCGAGGTGCAGGCTTCCGGACCTGGCGTTGGCGTAGATGCCGTCGTCGCCGTACGCGACCCCCTCGACGTCCGGGCTGTCGGGAAGCATGGTGATGACGACCTCGGCCTCGGCAACCGCCTCGGCCACGGAGTCGGCCCGCTTGCCTCCGTGGTCGACGTGCCGATCGAGGGACTCGCTGCTGCGGTTGACCCCGATGACGTCGTGCCCGGCGTCGACGAGGTGGGCGGCCATCGGCTCGCCCATGATGCCGAGTCCGATGAACGCGATGCTCGTCATGGCTCTCCTTGTTGTGCGTGGTGGGCGGCTCTCGAGAGCCGCTCCTCAGGTGGTTGCCCGCAGATTTGCGGGCAACCAGGACAGGCTGGCCTCGGTCGTCTCACTCGGTTGGTACTCCAGGCCGACCCAGCCGGTGTAACCGGCTGCTTGCAGGTCGCGCAGCCACCGGTCGACAGGCAGCTCACCTGTGCCCGGTTCGTGGCGTCCGGGGGAGTCGGCGATCTGGACGTGTCCGATCCGCGGGAGGTGACGCTCCACCACCGCGTCGACGTCGTCCCCGTTTACCGACAGGTGGTAGAGGTCGGCGAGCAGACGGAGGTTGTCGACGCCGGAGTCGGACTGCACCCGGTCGATGACCGCGATAGCGTCGTCTGCGGTCTTCAGCGGATACTCCGCCGTACCGCTGACCGGCTCCAGCAGGACGACGGCATCGATAGCGGCGGCGGCCTCGGCGGCGGCCGCCAGGTTCGTCGCCGCGAGCTCGTCCTGCTCCGCCGGATCTGCACCCTCGACCCGGTTGCCGTACAGCGCGTTGAAGCCGATCGTGCCGAGCCGACCGCCGATCTCCACGGCGGTCCCGACGCTGTCGGAGAACTCCGACTCGCGGCCGGGCCATGAGAGCAGGCCGCGGTCCCCGCCCGGCATGTCGCCCGCTGCGAAGTTGAGGGCGACGAGTCGTACGCCGGCGTCCTCGACCGCGGCGACGAAGTCGTCGCTCTCGCCGCTCGTGGGCGTCGCCGTGGCGAACGGCCACCAGAACTCGACCGCGTCGAAACCGGCGGCCTTCGCCGCCCGCGGTCGCTCAAGCAGGGGGAGCTCGGTGAAGAGGATCGAGCAGTTCACGACGAACCGCAGACTGTGGGCCACGCAACCTCCACCATTTGGAAGAGAACCTCTGTCTTTCGAAACTATGGTGGCGCTCGTTTCGGGCTGTCAAGGCTTGCAAGTATGTTCCGGATGGTGGAAGCACGACGCGCGGGAGGCGTGTAATGGCCGTCAACGATATTGGTGGCAGCGGAGTCCAGTCGGTTGATCGCGCGCTGCGCATCCTCAAGCTGCTCGCCGATGCGGGCGGTTCGATGCGGCTCGCCGATCTGGAGACCGCGACCGGACTCCCGCTGCCCACGGTCCACCGTCTGGTCGGCGCGCTCGTCCACAACGGTTATGTCGGCCGCGACTCTGCGCGCAGGTACGTTCTCGGACCCGGGCTGATCAGGCTCGGCGAGATCGCCGCTCGCTCGGTCGGGTCGTACGCGATCCCGCACCTGACGACCCTGGTCGCCGACATCGGTGAGACCGCCAACATGGCTCTTCTCGAAGGCGACGAGGTCGTGTACGTTGCCCAGGTCCCGTCCGGCCACTCCATGCGGATGTTCACCGAGGTAGGCCGGCGAGTGCCGGTGCACTGCACCGGCGTCGGGAAGGCGCTGCTCGCCCAGCTGACCGACGAGGAGGTGCTGAAGCTCCTCGACCGGGCCGGGATGCAAGCACAGACCCCGCGCACCATCACCGAGCCCGATGCGATGTTGAGCGAGCTGAGCGAGGTTCGGGAACAGGGCTGGGCGATGGATTCAGGGGAGCAGGAGCTCGGGGTGAGGTGCATCGCGGTGCCGGTGCTCGGTGCTCCGACGATGGCCGCCGTCTCGGTCTCTGGACCGTCGGGGCGCATCACGGCCAGCAGGGTGACCGAGATTGCGCCGGTGATGCAGCGCGTCGCCCTGGGTCTCTCGCGCGACCTGGTCGGCATCTCTTCCTGAAGGCCAGGTACAGGTGCTCCAGTCGGGTGTGAGCCTTGACACATCACTTCGTAGGGGTGGATTGTTTTGCGAAAGAAAGCCTCCGTGATGTGGAAGGCGGCTGATGAGCGCACAACTCGTAGATGTTGACCACCAGGCGGGCGTCGTCACCGACGAGCTCGCCGAGGAACTCCGACGCCGGCTCGCACCCGATCGGATCATCACCGATGAGACCCGGTTGCGCACCTTCGAGTGCGACGCCATCACGGGCTACCGCGTGGTGCCGGCGCTGGTGGCGTTCCCCGAGACGACCGAGGAGGTCGCGGCGGTCGTCGGCGTCTGCGCCCGTGAGCACATCCCGTACGTCGCCCGGGGAGCGGGCACTGGACTTTCCGGCGGTGCACTGCCGGTCGCGGAGGGGATCGTGATCAGCCTGGCCCGGATGCGCAAGGTTCTCCCCCTCGACGTCGACAACCAGCGGATGACCGTCGAGCCCGGGGTGACGAACGCCGACATCAGCAAGGCGGTCGCCGCGCACGACCTGTACTTCGCACCCGACCCCTCCAGTCAGATCGTCTGCACCATCGGCGGCAACATCGCCGAGAACTCCGGGGGAGCGCACTGCCTGAAGTACGGGTTCACCACCAACCATGTGTACGCGATGACGCTGGTGCTCCCCGACGCGAGCGTCGTGACCGTCGGCGGTGACGGGATCGAGCAGTGTGGGCCGGACCTGCGCGGCGCCGTGATCGGGTCCGAGGGCACGCTGGCGATCGCGACGTCGATCACCGTTCGTCTGCTGCGAAAGCCCGAGGACGTCCAGACGATGGTCGCCGACTTCCCCAGTGCGGCCCAGGCGGGCGAGGCGGTCAGTGGCATCATCGCGGCCGGTATCGTCCCAGCGGCGGTCGAGATGCTCGACGAGCTGGCCATCGAGGCGTGTGAGGCGGCGGTGCACGCGGGTTACTCGCTCGACACCGCGGCCGCGCTCGTGGTGGAGATCGACGGCCCGACCGCCCAGTGCGAGGAGGACTTCGACCGCGTCCAGGAGATCTGCCAGGAGGCCGGCTCGACGCACGTGCGGGTCGCTGCCGACGCCGGCGAACGGATGCTGATCTGGAAGGGACGCAAGGCGGCGTTCGCCGCGATGGGTCGGATCAGTCCCGACTACTTCGTCCAGGACGGCGTGATCCCGCGCACCAAGCTCGGCGAGGCCCTGGCAAGGATGGAGGAGATGGCTTCGGAGGCCGGCCTCCGTGTCGCCAACGTCTTCCACGCCGGCGACGGCAACCTGCATCCGCTTGTGCTCTACAACGCGGCGACGGAGGGGGAGTCCGAACGCGGTGAAGAGCTGTCGACGGCGATTGCGGAGCTCTGCGTCGAGATGGGCGGCTCGATCACCGGAGAGCACGGGGTCGGCACGGACAAGGCGTGCTCGATGCCGAAGATGTTCTCCGAGGACGATCTCGAGGTGATGAAGCGGCTGCGCGCGGCGTTCGACCCGACGGGCATCTCCAACCCGGGAAAGATCTTCCCCACGCCCCGCCTGTGCGGCGAGAAGCCCGGCCCGTACCGAGAGCATCCGCTCGAGACATCGGGCCAGATCGAGCGGATGTGACGCCGATGAGCGAGGTGACGACACAGCAGCGCACGCCAGCGGTGTCGGCCGGCCGTGAGAAGCGGCCGTCGTCGACGAGCGAGGCGGCCGAGCTGCTGCGCGCGACCCAGGGGAGCGTGCTCCTGCGAGGAGGGGCGACGAAGCTCGACTGGGCCGGACGGGTCGACGAGCCGGACCTGCTGATCGACACGAGCGACCTCGCGGGCGTCCTCACCCACAACCCAGCCGACATGACGGCTTCGGTTGGAGGCGGGACGAGACTCACCGAGCTGCAGCGGCACCTCAAGGGCGACGGCCAGTGGTTGGCGCTGGACCCGCCGACCGCCGAGACGGGTGCCACGGTCGCGGGCCTGCTCGCGGCGGGCGACTCAGGGCCGTCCCGGCTGCGCTACGGAGGCATTCGCGACCTCGTCATCGGCGTCACCCTGATCCTGGCCGACGGCACGGTGGCTCGTGCAGGCGGTCACGTGATCAAGAACGTCGCCGGCTATGACCTCGCCAAGCTCGTGCACGGGTCGCTGGGCAGCCTCGCGATGATCGCCGAGGTCGTCGTACGCCTGCACCCGCGGCCATCTGGCGCCCTCACTATCACCGGTACGGCCGATGCGGACCAAGCCACCGCGGCGGCCGTCGCGATCGCAGCCGGCCCGTTCGAGCCGTCAGCTGTGGAATGGATCAGCCAGTCCGGCTCCGGAACGCTCCTGGTCAAGACCGAAGGTGCCGCGGGCTACCTCGACAGCTCCCGCTCTCAGCTGACCTCGATGCTCGACGGGCTCGGCGTCAGCACCCGTCAGCTGTCCGATGAGGACGCCGAGACCTCCTGGCAGGAGCATGCCGCCGCCGTTCGAGGCGAGGAGCAAGAGACGGTCGTACGCATCTGCACCCTGCCCACCAGGCTCGGCGGTCTCACCTCCGACGCCCTCGACATCGCCGCCGCCGCTGACGTCGAGGCCCGCCTGATCTCCAGCGTGTCGTTGGGGATGCACACCGTCCGGATCCGTGGCGGCGATGCCCAGGGCCATGCGACGGCGTTCACCGAGCTGCGCGAACGCGCACTCGCCCAAGGAGCCAGCGTCCTGCTGCGCAGCCGCTCCTTCGAGGTCGACGAGCTCGTCGACGCGCTGGGCCCACCGCCGTCGACGGTCGAGCTGCTCAAGCGGATCAAGACGCAGTTCGACCCGGCGGGGCGGTTCGCGCCGCAACGCTTCCACCCCTGGTACTGAGCGAGCGCCGATCCGCCACCACCGAACGCACCACCGCCCACGAACGGGAGACCAGATGCCGCAGGAGACAGCCCGTCGATCCGAGGACACGGGCCGAGGAGATACCGATGGAGGCGACGACTCTGGTGCCATGACGGCGGGCATGCAGGCCGAGCAGGGCCCGGTCGCTGGTGTCTTCGACCTGTTGCACCCACCGAGTGGTGAGCTCATAGACGACTGCGTGCACTGCGGGTTCTGCCTCCCGACGTGCCCCACCTATCTCCTGGAGGGCATCGAGACGAACTCCCCGCGCGGTCGCATCTACCTGATGAAGGCAGGCAAGGCCGGCGAGGTGGAGATGGACGAGGAGTTCGTCGGTAACTTCGACGCCTGCCTCGGTTGCATGGCGTGTGTGACAGCCTGTCCGTCCGGCGTGAAGTACGACCAGCTGATCGAGGCGGTGCGGCCTCAGATCGAGCGCAACTGGGAGCGTACGCGCGCCGACAAGCTGTTCAGGACGATGATCTTCAGCCTTTTCCCCTACCCCTCGCGGCTGCGGGCGGCGGCATTCTTCGGCACCCTGTACCAGCGGCTGGGGCTCCACCGCCTGCTTGATGCCACCGGGCTGCTCGAACGTCTTCCGGCTCGGCTCCGCGCCATGGAGGCCCTTCTCCCAGACCTGTCGATGCGCAGCGTTGTCGCCCGTCAACCGGCGTTCACACCGGCGGTCGGGCCGTCGCGTCGTCGTGTCGGGATCTTGTCCGGATGTGTGCAGCGCGTCTTCTTCGGTGACGTCAACGCCGCAGCGACGCGGGTGCTCGCGGCGGAGGGTTGCGACGTGGTCGCGCCGAGGAGCCAGCAGTGCTGCGGGGCATTGTCCAGCCATGCGGGACGCGAACCCGAGGCGATTGCGCGAGCCAGGAACCTGATCGACGCCTTCGAGTCCGTTGAGGTGGACACGGTCGTGGTGACCGTCGCCGGGTGCGGCTCGTCGATGAAGGAGTACGGGGTGCTGCTCCGCGACGACCCGGACTATGCGGACCGGGCAGCGGATTTCTCGGCCAAGGTGCGTGACATCTCCGAGCTCTTGGACGAGCTGGGCCCGGTCGCACCACGTCATCCCGTCCCGGGTCGGGTCGCGTACCACGACGCCTGTCACCTCGGCCACGCCCAGGGCATCACCGCTCAACCCCGGGCGGTCCTGGCGACGATCCCAGAGCTCAGGGTGCTCGACATCCCCGAGGCTGAGATCTGCTGCGGCTCGGCAGGCATCTACAACCTCGTCCAGCCCGAGCCGGCTGAGCGGCTCGGTCGGCGCAAGGTTGAGCACATCGAGGAGACCAGGCCCGATGCCGTCGTGACCTCCAACGCGGGCTGCCTGCTGCAGATCCGTCGCTACCTCGACGCCGGAGTACCACTGTTCCATCCCGTCCAGCTGCTCGACGCGTCGATTCGCGGGACCGACCTCTCCCTGATCAGCGCAGACCAAAACCCATCGTCGACTCCCTAGGAGACCACTGATGTACGAGCAGATCTTCGACCCGGTGGGGAACTCACTCGCCCTGTCAACGATATTCGCGGTCCTACCGCTGCTGACCATCTTCCTGCTGCTTGGAGTGTTGAAGGTCAAGGCCCAGTGGGCCGGACTCGCCTCGCTCTGTGTCGCCCTGATCGTGGCGGTGTTCGTCTACTCGATGCCGGTTGGTCAGGCGTTGAGCACCGCAGGTGAAGGCGCGACGTTCGGGATCTTCCCGATCATGTGGATCGTCGTGAACGCGATCTGGATCTACTCGATGACCGTGGAGTCGGGCCACTTCGACGTCCTTCGACGATCCTTCGGCACGGTCTCGAGCGACCAGCGGGTCCAGGCGATCATCATCGCGTTCTGCTTCGGTGCACTGATGGAGGCACTGGCGGGCTTCGGGACACCGGTGGCGATCAGCGCGGTGATGCTGATCGCGCTCGGCTTCACGCCGATCAAGGCCGCCACGGTGGCCTTGGTCGCCAACACCGCGCCGGTCGCCTTCGGTGCCATCGCGGTGCCGATCACGACCTTGGCCGCGATCACCGGGCTCCCGGTCGATGAGCTGGCCGGCACGGTCGGCCGCCAGACCCCGGTGCTCGCGCTTTTCGTCCCCCTCATCCTCGTGTTCATGGTCGACGGTCGGCGTGGTCTCAAGCAGACCTGGCCGGCTGCGGTGGTGTGCGGCGTCGTGTTCGCCGTCGCGCAGTTCATCTCGTCCAACTACCTGTCCGTCGAGCTCACCGACATCATCGCCTCCCTCGCCGCGGCCGCATCGGTCGTCGTGCTGCTACGTGTCTGGCAGCCCAGCGAGGAGTTGACCGTCGAGCTCCTGAACGAGGACGAGATGCAGAGCCGGATCAGCGGCGCCAGCGCATCTGCCCACGCCGTCGAGACCGGGTCCAAGAAGCGCACCGTGTCGAGCGGAGCATCCCAGAACGAAGCTGACGCCGTGCCCGATGCGACAGGCGACCGCGGGGCAGCGGGGCCGGACCGATCCGGTGCGGGCAGCCCCGACCGGGCTCCACGCGACAAAGGCACCGAGGTGCTCAGGGCCTACGCGCCGTACCTGATCATCATCGCGGTGTTCTCGCTGGCCCAGCTGGCCGTCGTCAAGGACGCCCTTGCCAAGGGCACAAAGCTTTTCGACTGGCCCGGCCTGAACATCGTCACGCCCACCGGTGACCCGCCCGCGGCGGCAACTTTCACCTTCAACTGGCTGCCTGCGGCCGGCACCCTCCTGCTCTTCTCCGGGTTGATCACCATGGTGGTGCTCTCGCTGACTCCCGCTGCTGCCTTGCGTGCCTATGGCAAGACGCTCAACCAGCTCAAGTGGGCGATCTTCACCGTGGCCGCAGTCCTCGCGCTCGCGTACGTGATGAACTTCTCCGGACAGACCATCACCATCGGGAGCTGGATGGCCGGATCTGGTGACGCCTTCGCGTTCCTGGCGCCTGTCCTCGGTTGGCTCGGTGTGGCCGTCACCGGTTCGGACACGTCGTCCAATGCACTGTTCGGGACGCTGCAGGTCGCCGCCGCCAAGAATGCGGGCCTCGACGAGGTCTTGATGGCCGCTGCCAACAGCTCTGGCGGTGTCCTGGGCAAGATGATCTCGCCACAGAACCTGGCCATCGCCGCAGCGGCCACGGGGATGGCAGGTGAGGAAGGCGAGCTGTTCCGCAAGGTCGTGGGGTGGAGCCTGGGATTGTTGTTACTGATGTGCATCCTGGTCTTCTTGCAGTCCACCCCCGTCTTGTCCTGGATGCTGTTGTGAGGGAAGCCCGGAGCCACCGCGTGGTGGTGGCTCCGGACAAGTTCAAGGGCAGTCTCACAGCCGTCGAGGCGGCCGAGGCCATCGCCGAGGGGCTGACGGCGGGTTGCCCCGAGATCGACGTGGTCGTGCTGCCGGTGGCCGACGGCGGTGACGGCACCGTCCAGGCGGCGATCGCGGCCGGCTACCGGGCAAGCACGATCACGGTGCGCGGCCCGACCGGAGAGCCGGTGCAGGCAGACATCGCGATCAAGGGTGAGACAGCCGTTCTGGAGCTGGCCGAGGCATCGGGGCTCTCCCGGCTGCCCGGCTGCCGGCCGGCAGCCTTGACGGCATCGACGTACGGCACGGGCGAGCTGGTACGCCACGCGCTGGACGTCGGTGCCCGGCGTATCGTGCTCGGGATCGGCGGCAGCGCGACCACCGACGGTGGCGCGGGAATGGTCCAGGCGCTCGGTGCCCGTTTCCTCGATGCGGACGGTCGCGAGCTCGTCCCGGGCGGTGCCGCTCTCCTCGACCTGGATCACATCGACGACGCAGGACTCGATCCGCGCCTGAAGGAGGTCGACGTCGTACTGGCGAGTGACGTCGACAACCCGCTGATCGGTGACCGCGGGGCGGCGACCGTCTTCGGCCCGCAGAAGGGCGCCTCGGCTGATGACGTCGAGCTGCTCGAGACGGCGCTCACCCGCTACTGCGACGTGGTGCAACGGGACACCGGTGCGCGGATCGACGCGATCCCGGGCGGCGGTGCCGCCGGAGGCGCAGGTGCTGGCGCGATGGCCTTCCTCGGGGCGCGGTCGACGTCCGGGATAGGGCTGGTCCTGGACGTCATCGGCTTCGCGCAGGCCGTAGCCGGTGCCGATCTCGTCGTCACCGGTGAGGGTTCGCTCGATGCCCAGAGCCTGGCCGGCAAGGCTCCGGTTGGGGTCGCAAACGCAGCATCGCAGTCCGGCGTGCCGGTCGTTGCCCTTGTCGGTCGCCTCGAGGTCACTCCCGCCGAGCTGAAGTCCGTCGGTATCACCTGCGCTCATGCACTGCTCGAACTCGAGCCCGACCCGGCAGTGGCGCAGCGTGACGCCGCCGCCCTCCTCCGGTGCCTGGCCGAACGGGTGGGGGCCGGCCTCGCCGCTGGCAGTGAGTCCACGCTGTCCTGAGCGGCGTCCGCGATGGCCGCACGGGACGACCCTGACGTGGCGCCGGTCCTTCGGCGTGCTCTCGATCCCACGATCACCGGCGGCACTGGCGCGTACGCGGGAGCGAGCGGAGAGGGCACGTTCGTCGACCGTGGCACGCTCATCGGCGCCCGCAACAGGGCAGGCCATTGCCTCGGACCGGACTCACCCGTTCCACCCAAGCTCATTCGAGTTCGAGTCGACGCCGCCGGTGACGCCTCTGTTCCCTCCATCTGAAAGCAGGACCAGGTCGCCCGCCCTCTCGTGCGCAGAGAGGGTGGGCGAACCCGCCAACTTCAGGCGTCCGATAAGGAACGTTCACCGGCGCAGCCGACCAGTCTCGGCGAGTCCGCTCCCGGCGTTCCGCCAGCACCATCCTGACGTCAGAACGGTGTGGCTGCGTACCGATGAGGGATCGGCTTGCGGGACGCGGTCCTTCGGACTTGACCTTGCCGCTGCGTCAACTCCTACCGTCGATCGCGGCCGGCACCGAGCCGGCTGGGAGCACGGAGGCTGGTGTGGCCTGGTCGATCGCTGAGGTGGCCCGGATGTCGAAGGTGACGTCGCGGACATTGCGGCACTACGACGAGGTCGGGCTGCTGCGGCCGGCGTACGTCGGTAGCAACGGCTACCGCTACTACGAACAGGAGCAGCTCCTGCGACTGCAGCGGGTGCTGCTGCTGCGCGAGCTCGGCTTGGGACTCGGCGCGATCGCCGAGGTTCTGGCCGGTGAGCGTGACCAGGTCGCGGCGTTGCGTCAGCACGAGCGGTGGCTGCACAGCGAACCCGCCCGGCTCGGTCAGCTCGCCGACACCGTCTCCCGCACGATCCGACAACTGCAAGGAGAAGAGCAAATGACCGCATCAGAGCTGTTCGAGGGCCTCGCCGACCGGCAGGCCCAGCTCGAGGACAACCTGGTCAGCGAGCACGGCGAAGGCCTGCGCGAGCACTTCCGCGCTGCCCGCGAGGTGACGAAGGACTGGACGAAGCAGGACTACCTCGACGCCCAGCGCCGAGCCGAGGAGCTCGACGACAAGGTCCTCGCGGTGATGCGGTCGGGAGCCGCGCCGGACTCGCCCGCGACGCTGGAGGTGATGGCCGAGCACTATCAGGGGGTCGCGCAGTTCTGGACGCCGGACCACCAGAGCTACCCGGGCCTGGGCCGGCTGTACGTCGACAACCCGGAGTTCAAGGCGCGCTACGACGCCAAGGCTCCCGGGCTGGCCGAGTACCTGCACGACGCCAGCGTCGCCTACGCCGACCAGCACCTCAGCTGACAGGACGCCGTCCGCCAGGACGGGGCGGGAGCGCGCTGCGACCGGGTTCAGGGGCTGCAGACCCTGAACCCGCTCCTCGACCTTGCCGCCGGCCTCAGGTGCGACCCACGCCACGTGCCGTGCCCGATCGGTGACTGGGACAGCGGTCGGTTCGGACCTGTCAGCTGGTCCGGTTCGCGGCGTCGTCGAGGACGCGGCGGACCCACTCGGACCTGGAAACGCCGGAGCGCTCGGCTGCGCGACGGACGGCGTCGTCCAGCTCACGCGGCAGGCGCACGCGCAGCAACGGGGACTCCCCCGAGGCGGACAGCGACGGGCGGCCACGGCCGCGAACCTGAGCGATGGCGTCCTCGACGGCGGCATCGACGTAGGAGTCGTCGATCAAGCGCCCCCGGCTGTCGTACAGCTCCTCGTCGTCCGTCACATCGGGGCCGAGTTGGTACTTCGTGGGCTTGTTCACCTCAACGCCTCCTCAGGGCGGTCGGCATGACGTGGACCACCACAATGGCATCGCTGAGGTCCAGCGCCACGATCTCGAGCTCGATGCCCCGATCGTCTTCACCGATCCAGACCAAGCGAGCGTCCGCGGTGGCGGTCGCCGGCACGCGGTCGGGCGCGACGGAGTCGATGACGAACATCGCGTGGGCCTTGCCGATGCGGTGGCGTCGCGCTGAGCGGTACCACCGAAGCGTTCGGTCCACGTCTTAGTGTGGCACAAAAAAGCGAATCAGAGGTGTGCCGCTGGACGATCCCCTGCGGGACGGGCGGGCCGCAGCAGCTCGGCCCGCTCCGGAGTCACCGCAAGCGGTTCGGCTACCGGAACGCGCGCCCAACGCGGCATGAGAGTGCGCCTGGCGATCATGGAGATCATGGAGATCGCACCCTGTGAGGATGACGCCATGACACACATCAGGCTCGCCGCGCCGGGCGACCTCCACGACTTGATCGAGAAGGACCCCTCTGCCTCTCACCGAACTGACGGCGATCCTGGATCGGGGTCGGATCCTGATCGCGGTGGGCCGCGCCGGGCATGAGGCCATGATCGGTTGGCTTCGCTGGGGTCTGTTCTGGGACGAATTGCCGTTCATGAACCGACTCCATGTCGTGGAAGGTCGCCGGGGTGAAGGGGGTAGGGAGCCTGCTCGTGCGCGAGTAGGAGCGGGCCTGTGTCCAAGGCGGCCACACCACGGTGATGACGTCGACTCTCTCGGCGGAATCGGCCCAACAATTCTACCGGAAGCTCGGATACATCGACGCAGGCTGCCTCCTCCTGCCCGGCGAGTCGGCGGAGATCTTCTTCACCAAACAGATCACCTGACCTGGACGCTGTCCGCGTCATAGAGCACGCTCGTCGGCATGAGCGCGCGGAGCGCGGCATGAGTGAGCGGATGTTTTCTGGGACGGACGCGGGCGACCCGACCATTCATCGGTAGAGTTGTGGGCATGTGTGCTGGTGCGTCCGTGACTCGTCCCTGCCGTTTTCGCTGACGGCGCTGGGACAGTCTGTAGGTAAGTTCCTCGGTTCCGCGCCGCCGGCTTCCTGCCGGGCGGCCGTTTCGCGTTGCCTGGCCCCTGCCATCCCTCAGGAGCCGCCGCATGTACGGACACAAGCACCCCGAGCCGACCGATCCGCGCGTCGGACCTGCAATCGTTTACCTGGTCGTTGGCCTTCCCGGCGCAGGGAAAACAACTCACGCGAAGGAACTGGAGATCAGCGCGTCGGCCCTACGGCTAACGCCAGACGAGTGGCAGGTCCTGCTGTTTGGCGATCAAAACCCACCAGATATGCGTGACCTCGTTGAAGGCAAGTTGGTTCAGCTCGGCATGCGGGCCGCGGAGCTGGGCACCAATGTCGTCTTCGACTTCGGGTTCTGGGGAAAGGACGAACGATCAGCGCTCCGCTGGATCGCTGGCGCCGTCGGTGCGCGTAGCCAAGTCGTCTACCTGCCGATTGACCACGAGGAGCAACGCAGGCGTGTCACCAATCGGTTGGCAACTACGCCCGATCAAACGTTCCACATGAGCGACGTTGAACTCGAGCAGTGGCGGGCTCAGTTTCAAGCGCCGGACGACGAAGAACTGCAAGGTTCTCAGATTCCGCCCGTCCCACCAGAGCACGCGACATGGTCTGAGTGGGCCTCGCAGCGGTGGCCATCCTTGCCTGACCAGTACGCAGCGACCGCCGCCAACTCGCGCTACTCACACGAACCATGAGCCCCATACGGGCTCTTCGACTTTCCGCGTGACGTTGGGTGTTCACGTCGCGCTTCGGGCGACGTTGTAGGCCATGATGCGGCATCGGTAGTTGGCTGCCGAGCGGTAGCCACGACCGGTCCGCTTGATGTTTTTC
>JAABUN010002875.1_pt1 | contig 28725 bp, 24 predicted proteins | sample 5559311 | NCBI WGS metagenome assembly JAABUN01 (sample SAMN10711877, study PRJNA513370) | rock metagenome | isolation source: Antarctica rocks | place: Antarctica: Victoria Land, Siegfried Peak sud | reverse complement strand
CCTGAGCAATCGCCTCGAACGCTCGGATGTCTAGGCGCGACTCGCTCAGATCGCCGAAGAAACAGACTGTCTGGATTGCGTCCCGGTGTTCGTTTTGGAGGACTGCGAATCTTTCGTATTCAACGGCAGGTCCACTCAGGAAGGCATCCGGTCGAGAGGGTCTTAAATCTTCGAGAAGGGTGGTTGAGGTGCAGGAGATCAGATCGGAGTTCTGTATCAGTTCGCGTTCGGTAGCTGCGATGTCGTCCGGGATACGAGGGAAAGCAGAATAATCGTCGGAGCGGTCATAGAGCAACACTCGGGGCTCCAGCCCAGCCACAATATCGAGTGTCGTGCGTGTTGGAGGATAGGCGATGATGATAGGATTCCGACCGACTAGTCTATGCAAGTCCCGAACCACTCGCGGCGCAAAAATCCGGGTGTTGACCTTACGAAAGGCTTCCGCTGTCGGTGGTGCTACGACGGGTGCGTAGATGGTGAGATTCTTCTCGACCTGAGCTTTACTACTGCCGGAAGCCCTTAGACGAGCGGAGATCTTGCGTAGCGCGTCCCAGCTTGGACGCGGGTTGGCAATCCCGGTCGTCTCGACGAAGACGGTCGGGTATCCGGCTCGGGCGAACAACGTGGCTAGCGCCTGGTGTCTCTGCCACAGAAACCCCCATCGTATCCCGGCGAGAATCACGACCGGCGAACGTTTCAACCGTTACTCCGCACGAATGCCCACACTCCTTCAGGATTTGGCAGCGCATCCTCCCCGTAGATACGGTCCAGGCCGAAGAGCGCGAGTATCTCGATGGCCCTGCGACGGCGATCTTCGGAGATACGGTGCCGCCAACCATCGAGGCTTGGAGTCGTGTCTCGGCGGCTTACGGGCGATGGTCTCTCAATCTCTCCGGCGGTGGCTTCGTCGAACTTTATACCGAGTCGTCCGTTGATTCGGTGAAGTTCCGGCACGGGGTCGGTCATCAAGTTCTCGTAGAAGGCCACGATCATCCCTTTGTCCGCTAGTTGCATTAGAGGGACGTAGTTCTCGACGCACCAGAGAAAGACCCGGCGCTCGAAAGGGTCGTGGGACGACCGTATCTCGGCTTCCATCAGAGTGAGATGGTCTTCCACCAGCTGCCGCTGGTCCAGTATCTCATCCAGGATATCTTTCCAGCCGAGAGACAACTGCGACTCGGCTACGGCGCATGGGTGGCGTAGCAGCAGGATCACAGGCATCTCAGGGAAGTTTTCGCGCATCCATCCAAGCATCAGGTTCGCCCGGATATCTTTGACGATACGCTTGCGAGCCACGAACGTCCGGTGGAACCTATCCACCCATCCGTTTCGGACCGCGCCGGATAGGACTCTTCGGGCGGGTTGTACGTAGATCTCACGCCGGTCTTTGGGTCTCAAGTACTGTCGCCGGTGAAAGCCCGAGACTATTGGCACCTTCGCGGGATGGAACGGCTCGAAGATCAGCCGGCGGTCACGCCGGGGGTTTAGCTTGTCAGCCAGCCACGTAGTACCGCTTCGACCGCTGCCCGCCACTAAGAGGGTGTCCTCAGGCCCGCCACCGAGGTCCAGGTACGCTCCGGCAAGCACTCGTGAGAGATGTTGGGTTTTCATGTAGCGTTCTTTGACTTGGTCTTGAGGTTTGGATCCTGTTCCAGAGCGCATGCTGGTGATGTTATACCGGGTGCGATGTCCGCGGGTCGTCCGTCAGCCGTTTGGTGACGCAGAGTCGGTTTTCGAGGCCGACGGTTCATGGACGACGGTACGAATTGGACTCGCAGCTTTAGGGGTTAGCCACTCCGGTGAAGCAGCAAGTTTTACGGCGACTGCAGCTAGAATAAAGAAGTACATCGTCGAAGCCGGAATGTACCAGTGCCATTCAATGACCGATGAGATCAGGTAGACCAACAAAGCACTCACGAGTCCCGCTAAAAGCACTCGGCGTTCTCCATCGAGACCAGATTTCAGAGTCGCCCGAATAGTGTATCCAACCAACAGCCCGACGAATCCCAACAGAGCGGCGAAAGCGAAAACACCGGTCTCTGTTCCCTGTTCGAGGTAGAGGTTGTGGATCTGCTTTACACCCGTATCGGAGTCACGCTCTTTTAGCCACGTGAACTGAAAGGTTCCAGCACCCGTCCCCGTAAGCGGGTTCTGTTTCCAGGAAGCCCAGCCGACTTTCCAGTAATCCTCCCGGAAACCTATACTCAGCGACGCTAGGCGCTGTCCAATATTTCCGTTGTTCTCGGGGCCTTTGGTCAAAGATTCGTAGGCTTTACCGACTCCTCCATAGCGGTTCACCGTCAAGAATACGCCAGTGACCAGTATGAGCACGGCGAGCACCCCGGCCACCATATTCAAAGAACGCCGAGAGAGGTCCGTGAGCTCATAGAGGTTCATCAAGAGGGCGTAGACAGCCTGTAAGACAAAAGCGACGATCATCGCAACGAGCAGATACACCCCGAAAGTCGTTCCGTCAGCGACCTTCCTCGCCCCACTCGCTCCGACTTCCAGAAGTCCGTCGAGAGATTGCATGCTCCAGATCAAAGCCGCACCAGGTATAGACAGCAAGAAGACGTTGGCGAGCGCCTGCAATCTATCCGAGGTAATGACGAGAAACACCAAAACGCCGATACCAAGAGATAAAATGCCACCTCTTGAAGCTGTCAGGAAGAGGACCGCGACGCAGCAGAGCGCTATGGCAGCATACAAGCCCCGTATTAGGAGGTTGCGTGAGGATGTCATGCGGGCCAGAGCTAGGGCGACCCCGACACCGAGCATCATGGCGGCGGTATTAGCGTAGTCGAGGGTCGAGTCAACCCGGAACCCGTCGATAGAGGTGATCCCGTACTCCACGGGGCGCACCTTCTGCAATACACCATATCCGGCTACGATGGACACTATAAGAATAGCGGCGTCCATCAACGGCGCGACCTGACGCTCCGAAGACACCGCCGCCAGAGCCAACACAAAAACCGCCAGATACATCGAAGACCGCAGAAGCTCCTGGATGGTCTCCGCTTCGCTAACGGTCCAGTACATCGAGAGCCCCTTGACAGCTACGAGAGCTGCTAAAAGACCGACCAGCAGCCATCCGATTCCGTTTATATCAGCGAAGAAGTTTCTTATAAAAAGCGTCAAGAAGAGTAGTGCAAGTGTCCCAGCTGCGACCGGCAACCAGAGTTCGTCGTCGTAGAGGCCGCTCCGGATCACACCATAAGCCGTAGCTCCGAGCAGCACAAGCAACACCAGCGCTTTGAATATCGACAAGATACGCTCGGACCGGCGTTCCTTGCGCCGGGCTTCTTTATCCGGTCGATTTCTCCTTACATTCAAGTCCGTGGTACCTCGCCGCCAGAGAGCACTGTGAGTATAGTCCCCGCACTGTGGGGCCGATGATCAACATCACTCGAGTCGATACAGGAGTAGGGTATCCCACCCAAATAGCATAGATTCTTGAGTTCCGGCACGTATTTACAGAACGATTCCGGGCGACTCACGAGGATAGGGAAAGTTAACGGCACTTTTGAGACCTCCTGACGCAGCGCATGCGGCATTCTAGCAAAGTGTTCAAGACGCGCCGTTGAGTACGACGCCGAGAAGGTTGATCTCGGCCTCCAGAAGATCGTCGGTCGCTTCGCGGGCCGCGCTCTTGGAGGTCTTCGAGGCATGAACGACGAGCAAAACGCCAGCGAAATCTTCGCTTAAAGTATCAGAGGCGAGCACCGTGGCAGCTACGGGCGCGTCGAGGATGACGAAGTCGTAGTGGTCCTCAAGGCTTCTCACCGTAAGTACAAACTCCTCCGACTCCCTACGGGCCACAGGATCTGACGGAACAGGTCCGGTGGGTACGACGAGGAGTCCCGGCACTACTTCCAACCCGTAGTTTTCGGGGGGTTTGCCACTCTCCAGCGAGCTGGTTAGTCCGATGAAGTTTGGCTCTCCAAGGATTCGGTGCAGTCCTGGATCCTCTAGGTTGCAATCCACTACTGCGGCACGCAGGTCCATCGCGACGAGAGCCCCAGCTAGCCCCAGGCACACGCTTGAGCAACCCGCGCCCGGCTCGGGACTTGTTACAACCACGGTCCTGATGAATACAGAAGAGCCCGACCGCAAGGCGACCAAGTTCTCCGCCAGAGCCCTAAAGTGGGGCGCGAGGGGTGAATTCGGGTCCACGAACTTTCGGGCTTCGCTGTCCTTCGCGACTCCCGCGTCCAAGCTAATCCCTTCTTTGAGTGATGGATTCGTATTCTGGGATCACCCCGATCACTGGCGCGCGCAACGTGAGTTCGGCATCGCGTGGGCCGCGCCAACTACGAACCCGACCATCGAGAGCGAGGGCCGCAGCTCCTCCGGCGAGTACGCCTGCGGCCACAGCCCCAAGCCCGTATAGCGCTATGCGGGTCCAGGATCCATCGCGGGACGCCACAGCCGCACTCAGCACGGTGGCCTCGGCGCCAAGTGTGCCTCCAGCCAGGCGTTGGTCGTTCAGATTCTCGACCTTCTCCACAAAGAGACTCGCATAAGCGTTTGCCGTGCGAGCCGCCTCACCGGAGTCTCCGCTACGAAACGCAACGGTCAAGCTTCCAGGCTCTCCATTTCGGGCATCTGTCGAGCTAACTTCCAATCGGCTACGGAACGAAGCGAGATTTCCCTCGTACTCGGCGCGACGGGCAGTCTGAGAAAGCATATCTTCGGTTGCCACGGCTCCCACTACCTCGTCCATGAATGTGCCAACATCCTCTTCATTGCCGAGTTCGCCCTGAGGCGAGACCTGAACCACGGCTTCGACAGTGTATGCGGGTTCCCGTATCAGGGCATAGGAAACGGAAAACAACGTTAGCACCACCACTATCCCGGCGATAACGATCCTGCGACCCCATACCGCGTTCAGGACTTCGGAGATTCCGAGCCCTTCGCTTCGTTCCGAGCGCCAATCTTGTTGATTAGTAGATTTCATTGTTCACCACCGAATCCCGGTATCCCATGGGATCCGAGTCCAGAAGCTGCAGAAGTCCCGGCGCCTGCGGCGAATCACTGGCAACGATGACTTCGCGAGCCTGCTCATAACGACCCCGAACAACCAGAGCGTCCGCGATGGCTAGATCCACGGACTGGATGAATTCCTTTCGCTGCTCTTTTACCGGACCCTCCATTTTCTTCATCTCGTTCTTCGCCCGTCGGCGAGCTCGCTTTATGTTTTTAGCGCCTTTTTTGGCCTCGCCAGTGCGGACCTGCAGGCGACCAAGGTCATAGAGACCCTGCAACGGTATATCGCCACTCTCGTCGAGTTCCACATACACTTCCCGCGCCTCTTCGAGCTTGCCTTGCCGGATGAGGGATTGAGCTAATCCACTGCTGGCGACTTCCGCTTGAGGGTTCAACTCCAGTACCTTGCGATAGCTGTCCGCAGCTGCTTCAAAATTCCCGATCTTCCCGAGCTGCAAATTCCCCATCATAAGATGCGGCACGTAATACTCCGGCGAACGCTCCGCAGCCTCGGATAAAGCCTGAGCCGCGTCGCCAGAACGACCCTGCTGCTGGTACAAGAAAGATACGGACTCCAGAGGGGCGGTATCAAAAGGATCCAGGTTCACAGCCCGCTGAGACATCGCCACCGCACCCTCCACATCGCCCGCCACCGCAAGCCTTTGCTGCTCGCTAACGTAGTAACGCGACAAGGACAACGAAAACGCCAGAAGGACGAGAGCCCCGATCAGGAACCCCGCCGAAATCTTAAAGATCAAACGACTCATAAATTTCTCACCACCGCTGAGAATATCTCCGAAGAACACCAAAAACAAGTTTAGCGACGACGAAAAGGCACGAAAAAGCGGGCCCCCGAAGGGACCCGCCTCTTTACCGCTCTATTCGGCTAAATTACCGAACGATGCGACGGGCGAGAAGCCCACCGGCCACGAGGAGCGCACCGGCGCCCAGCGTGAAGAGCGAAGCGCCACCCGTGTCGGGAAGCTCGCCACCGGAAGCGGCAGCAGCGTCGCCAGCCTCGGCGGAAGCGATAGCCTCAGCCTCGGTACCGTCGGCCTCATCGACCGTGCCATCGGCGTCATCGTCAACACCGTTGGTGTCGGCAACAACAACGGTGTCGCCGCCACCAGTCGTGCCACCGGCAACGTTGCCGTCGGAGTTAACGAAGCAGTTCAGAACCTGCTCCTGCGTCGCGCCGAGATCGGCTGCGATCTCCGCAGAGGCCTCAGACACAGCGGCAGACTCGTCCTCGGCGTTCGCGTCGGCGCTCGCGATGGCGTCACCGTACTGAGCGTTGTCACCAATGGCAACCTGCACCTGGTTACAGAACGCCGTCGTGTTGAAGCTGTCGTCGTACTGCGTGTCCGTGCTGTTATCCACAGCGCTCTGGGCCATCGCCGGGGCCGCAGCCACCAAAACCATTGCCAGCATCGCGGCCAGCATCATTACTTTCCTCAAAACTTACCTCCTTGTATGAGGTTTCTACATGACGGAATGGATTCTTTCATCTAACAACCACAATGTCAACACCATATATCGTTTTTTTGTCGATTTTCTTAAAATTTCTTAATAATTGGACATTGGACGGGCCAGTTAACCGACAGGTCGCGGTCCTCCGTCTGTATAACATAGGTATTTAGTCGCGTGTCCGAGGATCTCACGATTCGCCAACGAGTGTGCGATAGGTTGATAGTGACATCATACGGATGGCGGAGCGGGCATCTTCTTCGGAGGTTTCGCTGGACATTACAACGACGAAGTAGTTGTTCACTTCGCTGTCTTTGGGGAAAACTACGCCGGCGTCGGAGAAAGTGTCTGTGTAGGAGCCGATCTTATGTGCGACACGGGTACCTGTGGGAAGGGGCTTTGGCAGACGGTCTTCGTAGGCGGTGTTCGTCATGATATCGAGCATCTCAGCGGATAATTTGGGGGTAGTGAACGTGGGATCAGCGATAGCCTGAAGTATCAGGAGGATGTCGTTGGGGGTAGTGGTATTGGATTTGTAGTCGGTGCTTGATGCGCCTAGGGCCACGATCTCGGCTCTGATCCGCTTTTTCCCGAGCCTCTTTTCGAGCATCACCCAGGCCGTGTTGTCGCTCTCTTTTATAAGGTATTCGGCGCATTCGCGAAGGGTCATGGTCTCGCCAGGCGGATGGTTTTGCAAAACGCCGGAACCGTAGGCGGCGACATCCTCGGGCCTGAGGGTTATCTTCTCGTTCAAGTCGATCTCACCCCGAGCAGCCCCCTCATAGAGCGTGAGCAGCACAGGTAGTTTAGCGAGGCTCGCTGCAGCGAACGTCTTGTTGGAGTTCAGGGAAACGGTTTGGCCGGAGGACGGATCGTGGACGACAACCCCATATGAACCGGGGTGGGTCGATGAGATCTGGCGGAGCTTGTCCTCAAGGTTTCCAGTGGTTAGCGGTGGCGTAAGACTAGCCTCTACGGTTGGCATCCGTACAGAAGAGACTGGCTCGGAGTCTTTGGTCGGTACGAGAAAGAGCAATAAGATCACTGCTAGAAGGCCGAGAAACAGAATCAAACGCCGTCGACGGTACTTCTGCCGGCGAACTCTATTGCGAACACGACGCTCGCGCGTGGCGCGGCGAGTCTCCGTCTCCCACGGTGTAAGCGTCTTTGGCGCCGGGGCGTAAATGTTCCCTCCAACCTCGTCGCATCCGCCCAACAAACCCACAGGTTCGTAGAACGGATGCTAGATCGTCCTTCTAACAGGACGCAAAGGCTAGAGGCTTTGAAGGCGAAAATCAAGCCCCGGATCCGATTTAACCAAAAGATAACCGAAGGGCTCGTCCGGTTAGCGGGTGCCGAAGTCGGTCGTCCACATGGTCACGTTGTTCGTACCGTTGTAGTTGCCATTGACGGCTCCGATTCCAACCTCGCGGTACTTGCCATTAAGGATGTTCTTGCGGTGTCCGCTGCTCTTCATCCAACTTTTGAAGATTCTACTTGGCGAACCATAGGAGCCAGAACCATAGGCGATATTTTCGCCAGCGGTACGGAATCTATATCCTTCCCGCTTCATGCGCTGGAACGGTGTCGCGCCGTTCTTCGAGTTGTGAGAAAAGTAATCCTTCCGGATCATATCCTGAGAATGGGCTTCAGCAGCTCGCTGCAAAGCGGAATGGACGCAGAGCTTTTTGAGACCTTTGCTAGCTCGTATGCGGTTGTGCTTGTTTAGCATGACTTTCTCGTTCGAGTCCAGGGTGACGCGCTTTCCGGTGCAGCCTTTAACTTTCACGGTGTTGGCGGCATCCGCAGCTTCGGGACGCGCCGCTGTGAATCCTACGGCTACAATGGTCGCCATAATGGCGGCCAGAATTATAGTTGCAGTGTGACGGATGGTCATTCAAGAACCTCTTTGTTTGCTTTTGAAGATTACAAGTATGTTATCGGAACATGAGCAAGAAAACTTTAGCCCGCCGAAGAAGCTATTTATTGATGGATCTTATAAAGGTGACGATGAAGATGGCGGAGATCAACATGAGTCCACCAGCGGCTATGAGACCCAAAGAGACGAAGACGATGGTTCCGGTTCCTGCGTTACCCCAGGTTTGAGTGGCCCAGACGAAGGCGAACAACGAGGCGAAAAAGGTCATGAGGATCAGGATCATGCCACCCGGCAAGTCGCGTATCTGGATCGCCGCCCGTTCCACGGCGTAGGACATCCGGCCTCTCGGATACCCGGTCTCCCGGACCTTGTTGAGGGCTCCCCGAAACTCCCCCTCGTCGGCGAGACCTATAACTCGCGAGAGGTAGTACGCCTCGTTCGGGGATTTCCCCATCCGCAGAAGCTTGACGTAGTTGCGCCGGTAGAGTTCGACCGCTCCCGAGTGTGGAGAAGCGAGTTGTTTAAGGAAAGCGTGGGTGTCGATCCGATTGGCGTAGCGGCGGGCTTCCTGTTGCGGCGACCAACCCTCGCGATCCGAGGCGATCTCCCGCCTTCGATCCCCGCGGTTACCGGAGATCTCCGAGACTTCCAGAAAGAACATCTCCCGCGAGAACTCTATGGACGACTGACGCTCCCGGCGACGAGAGGAAATCTCCGTGCGGATACCGCGCGACCGGTACTCTTCGCGCCTCATGCGATAGACCTGCTCCTGGTAGAAATCCTTCTCGTCCAAAGATTCGGAGGAATCCCGCAGCCTGTAAGCCTCTTCGAGCGTCTCTGGTATCTGACGATCTTCCATAAGAAATATCTACCCTAAACTCTCGTTTCTACGCGCCGAAACCCCTTCGGAGCCCAAATAATATCATGCTCACCATCCCGCTAATACCCCCTAACCGCCCTCCGAACCCTTCGGATCTCCGCTTTCCACCTGCTCCCACAAACCATAGAAGATTCCCCCACCCCGCACCCGGACATCCAGATGCCCTTTGGCAGCCAAACTCTGCAACATCTCATCGGCCTGAGAAACAGTAAGCGAAGTCTCCATCGCAACCTGAGTGGACGACAACTCACCATGTCTCCGCAACGCGCCTAGAAGCTCCTTCTCCCGCGTTCCCTCCGGCAAGGCTTCTTCGCGAGAGTCCACGAGACCAGCGATACCCCTGGCGAAAACACTAAAAGCTGGAAACACCGCCCATCCGAAAACGAAGATCAACCACCACATCTGAGGAACAGCTATCAGTACCGTAGCCGCCGCCAGAAGCACGAGCCCCCCGGCAACCACACCCGTCACAGCCTGGGCTTTGGGACTCATGCCCTCAATGTCAACGCCGATGTCATCCCAAAATTCGTCCGTATCGCCCCGCTGGCGAGCGCGACGCTCTGAACGATTTTCCGGCTCCTTGTTGGGCATCTTCTCCACGAATGTACCTCCCACCTCAATATAGCATGGCTCAGCGATGCTCAGAGGGCTGGCGGGAACGTCCGAAACTGCTAATCTCTCCGAAGGCTACAGGAGGCTTTACCGATGGAGATGGAAGATCGTGTGGACGGACAGAGAGAAGACTTTCTGGAGGAGCTCTCGGAGTTCCTGCGGATGCCGTCCATCTCAGCGAGCGAGGATGATACCGGCGACTTTCGCGAGTGCGCCGAATGGGTGCGCGGCAAGCTGGAAGAAGCTGGAGCCGAGGCTCGCTTGATGGAGACTGACGGCCATCCGGTCGTGTACGCGGAGCTTGGAAGCGGAGACCGGACGCTGCTCTCTTATGGTCACTACGACGTGCAGCCACCGGAACCCCTGGATCTCTGGGACTCCGAACCGTTCGAGCCGACCGTCCGCGATGGCGTTCTCTACGCTCGCGGCGTGGCGGATGATAAGGGCGACGTTATGGCTCGCATTCAGGCGTTGCGGCTGTATATAGAGGAGCACGGTCATCCACCGTTCAAGCTGAAGTTCCTGATCGAAGGCGAAGAAGAAGTCGGTTCCCCGAACCTGGCAAATTTCGTCCGGGCGAACGCGGAACTCCTCGCCTCCGACGCCTGTCTGTGGGAAGGTGCGATGAAAGACGAGGCCGGAAGACCTTCCATCGAGTGCGGCACGAAGGGGATGGCCTACGTCGAGCTTCGGACGACGGGCGCATCGCACGACCTGCACAGCATGTACGGTGGACTCGCGCCGAATCCGGTTTGGCGGCTCATTCAGGCATTGCGGACTATAAAAGATGAGGACGGCCGGATCACGCTGGACGGTTTCGAGGAGTTGATCGAAGAACCATCCGAACAGGAGCTCGAAGCTATAGAGAACATCCCCTTTGACGAGGCCGCCCTGAAGAAGCTCTGGGGTGTCGGAGCCTTCGACCGCGGCCTCACCGGCCCGGACGCTCTGAAAGAGTTGCTGTTGCGTCCTACGGCAAACATCGCGGGGATTCAGTCCGGGTACACGGAGCCGGGATCCAAGACCATCGTCCCAAGCGAGGCGTTCGTGAAGATGGACTTCCGGCTCGTGATGGGACAGAGTCCGGAGCCGGTCTTGAAGCTCCTGCGCGAGCATCTCGACCGTCGCGGCTTTACGGACGTGGAGGTCGTGGATCTGCACGGTGTGGAGGCGGCGAAAACGCCGGTTGATTCGCCTGTAGTGCGGACAGCGGTTGGGGCATGGCGGGATCTCGGTCGCGATGACGCGGTTGTCTTCCCTACGATTGGCGGGAGCGGACCGACTTCGTTGTTCGCTTCGGAGCTTGGGATACCCACGATCATGACGGGCAATGTGGCGAACGCCGGGAGCCGCATCCACTCCCCCAACGAATCCATCCTAATAGAAGACTACTTCGAGACCATCCGGTACTTCACTCGCTTCTTCGAGCGATTCGGCGACGAAGGAGCTTCGGCTTGACGGAGAATAGTCAGGGACTAGACCTCCCGGAGCGCGTACGGCAGAGCATCGCCTCGGCGGTACAGGAGCGTGGCCCGCAGGCCCGGACGGTCTCGACGCAGGGGCGTGAGTCTATGCGTCCGCCGCAGGGTCATATAGTGGCGGCGGCCTCGCAGGAGGAGATCGACGGCATCCGCGGTCCCGCCCGCATCGTACGCCAACTTGAGTTCTACAAGACCTTCTACGGCCCCGTCGTGCGCCTGGCGTTCACCGTCTATCCGATGGACGGCGACGATTTAAGCGCGGCCACACTCTTGAATATCTCTCAAGTTTCCGGGGACGCGGCGATGACCGGGCTGGGTCGTCAGAAAAGCATCTTTCTGCACTTCTACTATGAAAAGGATGGCGACCTCGTCTATGCGTTCTCCAAGGAGATACCGAACGGGGACGATCAACGAGCCGAGGCGAAGAAGATTCTGAAGATGGCCCGCGACAACTTCGCCGATACCCCGGAGGATCGCCGGGCTTTCCGGTCGGCGGTCGGGTTGGCGGAGCGGCAGTTCGAGTTACCGGTACCCGTGCCGGAGGACGAGGGATAGTCTTCCGGCGGAGTCCCGCGTATACTTGCCCGCAATGCTAGCGGGGAATGCTTCAACGGATTTCGTCTCAAGGATCGGCCAGGCGCTGGAAGGTGCTAGTCGCAGGGGTATCCATGTGACTGCGGGTGCCGGGACGGTCCATCTGGAATCCCAGCAGTTCGCTCACCGTCCGGCGGAGGACGACGAAGACGTTGCGCCGCCGGGGCGTCCGCATCATTTGGAGGAGCCACCGGGGCCGCGGCATCCGGGAGAGCACGATGGGACTTCGCGGCTATGCTACTTCATGGATGGGGTTCAGAGTACCCGCGAGCTCGGGCGCATCGGGATGTCGCCTGTGATCGTGGCTACCGTCGCGGCGGTCGTCGTCAATCGCTTCGAGCGTAAATTTTCCCGTATGTCGTTGGAAGACGCGCCGGTCGTGGTGCAGGCTGTGATCCTACCTCGAAGCGCAGGGGACGCCGGTGTTCAGGGTTTCTGGGAACTGCTGATCGAAGCTGGTTTCTCCGAGCTTGGCCCGGAAGAAGCACCGACTACGGGACACGTAATCCTCGATTCCGCCGAGTACATGACAGACGCCGACCCTTCGGATTACGTCGGGATGCGCGAGCGGGCGCGGGTGAGGGTGCGAGCGCTCAGGGAGCGCCTGGAAGCGGAGATGCTGCGGCGGTGGGAATTGGACGATCAGACGCTCGCCGACCCGGACGCCTGGATCGCCGTGGACGGCCAACTCAAGGACATCAAGGAGTCGAACCGCAGGGCCGTCGGCCTCATAAAAAGCGTCGCCCGCCCCGAATTCGTCGGCAAGGACGTCGGGATGCTTCTCGACCTGGAACCTGGGATGAGAACCACGAGCTTCATCCCGGACTGGCAACTCAGGCGCAGCGTGGGAGAGCAGCGCACATCATGGTATCTGCGGATGTGGCCCCAGCAGAGCGGCGCGGACGCTTTAGGTTCGCTCATGAGGATCGAAGCTCCAAGAGACACCAAGCCCGCGCAGATAGATGAGATCAGCCGCTGGGTTCTGGCCGAGCGTGCGCCTTTAGCGAAACCAGACCCGCGCTGGCCCGCCATGATCTACCCGATCCACTACGTCGAGAAAGTCCTCAAACCCCTCGTCCAAAGCGCGGAACGCTCCTACTCGAAACTGGAACGCCAACTCTTGTCCGGCCCGACAAACGGAGGAACCTAGATGCTCCACGAAAACTTCCTGGACCTCGAAGCTGGCCCAATAGGCCGCGTAGTTACCAGCGAGGATAAACCCGCCACCGCCCACGAATTCTTCTTCTGGACTGCCGAAACTCCCGCCGCCCAGAATCTGGATATCGGCCACATCGTCACCGCCGAAGCCGAAGACGCTACCGCCGTCGCCGTGCTGGACGATCCCCAACGCTACTCGGACCTACAATCCTTTCTGGACGACTTCTACGCCTATGATGGAGACCCGGCACTTGAGGCGCTCTCAGATCGGGTCGAGATCCTGGTCTTCAAAGCCCGCGTCCTGGCAACGAAACACCGCGAAGAGAAGAAGAAATCCAAACGCCCCGTCCGTACCGGCCCGGTCTTCTTTGCCACCGCCGCCGCAATAGAATACGCCCTCGGCTCCGAGGATTTCTCCGGCCACCGCATCCCCATGCTCCTGCACGAGAACGGCAACGAGACCGACGGCATCCCCCAGCGAACGCCGCTCTACGTCGACGGCGACTACCTGCTCGGCCCGGAAGCCGGTCACCTCAACATCACCGGTATGAGCGGCCTCTCCACAAAGACCAGCCACGCCCTCTTTACCATCGCCAGCACTTTCCAGACCGTCAAAGAACAGAAAGTCGCCGCCCTGATGTTCAACGTCAAAGGTGCTGACTTGCTATTCCTGGACAAACCAGTCGAAGTCAACCCGGATGACGACCCGGAACTAGCAGAACGCTACAAGAAGGCCGGGCAGATGGGCCTTCCGCAAGAGGACCGCCAGATGTACGAGTCTCTGGGCATTGACGTGCAGCCGTTCGACAACTTGAAGATCTTCGCTCCGTTGCGCTACGGGATGGAGGATGGCGAGCGCGTCGTTCACGCTGAAGGCATCTCGGCTCGCAAGCTGAACACGCTGCGTAGTGCCCGCGGCGAGGATAGTTGCGTCTATCCCGTGGTTTGGGAGCTTGGGGACGTTCTACCGTATGCTGGATACGTCTTCGAGTCGTCGGACATGGACGATAAGTTCCGGGGGTTTATCGAGGAATTGCGGGATCGGGGCGTTCGGACCACGGCAGATTTCTACGGCCTTATGGACGAGATAGACAGCTACTTCGAGGCGGCCAGCGAGGACGGCAAAAACGTCTCATCGTGGAATGGGCACAACCACATGACCATCGCGAAGGTCCGAAACCGGTTCAAGGTGTTGCCCAACAAGTGCGGCGGCCTGCTCGCGCACGGCAAAGTGGATCATGGTTCACTCCCCCGCGCCGAAGGACCGTTCGAGGACCGCGAGGTACGGGTCGTGGACATCTCGCAGCTAACGGGGATACCGCAAGACCTAATAGTAACCAGCGTCATCTCCAAAATATGGGAACTCGCAGAGACCGGCAAGCTCGGCGTGGACAAACTCGTGATCTTCGTGGACGAGCTAAACAAATACGCTCCCGCTGGAAACTCCCGCACCTCCTCCCTGAAAGACACCCTCGTAGACATCTCCGCCCGAGGCCGCCACCTCAACCTCACACTCTTCGGAGCGCAACAGTTCCGCAGCAAAGTAGACGACGAAGTAATAGGCAACGCCGCCACCAGCCTCTACGGACGCATCGGCGACGAAGAACTAACAAACTCCAGCTACCGCTCCTTCTCCGGCACCACCCGCGAAGAGCTACTGCAGCTAGAGAAAGGCCGCCTCCTCCTGCGCCACGCCCACTACGCCGTCCCCGTCTTCGGACGCTTCCCACGTCCGCCCGTCCTGATGGGCAAACAAGGCACCGACATCTTCGGCGAGCAACGTGGCGACGCGGCTACCTCCGTACTCTCCGTAATGCGAAACCTCACCACAAAGCCCCCCGCCATATCCGCCATCCGCACCGAGATAGAAGGCATCCCCGAGGAGCAGATATACGAAGCCCTGGACGCCGTACAAGCCTCCCACCGAACCGGACACGGCTCCCCCGACCCCTACAAAAACTTCCGCTGGACCCTAAAACGCCCAACAAAAACGGGTTCCAGCCGACGCGATAACTCAAAGATACTCTCCGGCCTGGATCGAATGCGAGATTAGCTGAAGCGGCTCGATGAACTTCGAGATCCTCGGCGAGATCACCGACGTGGAGACCATAGCCATCGGCAGTACGATTCGGGAAGTTACGAGGCTACGCAGAGTGTACGGCAGAGGCCGTTGGCGCAAACTCAAAGGTGTAGCGAGAGTACGTCTGAGCAATGGTAGAATCCGGCTTGCCGAAGTTCACTGGTACGAAGCACACGGCATCGGCAAAAGGGAAATAAAGCGAAAGCGATATCTGGACTAGAAGCTTGGAAGAGAGAGAAGACAACATCAGGTTCGCCGTCTGCGTAAACAACGCAAGGTATCCGGCGTCTCTGGAGCTACACAAGATCTACCGCGTGCTGCCCAACGAAGATGCTGAAGTAGACGGCGATCTGCGAATCGTGGATGAGAGCGGAGAAGATTACTTGTACCCGGCTGACTACTTTGTCTTGCTTGAGTTGCCGTATGTAGTCGAGAAGTCTCTTTTGCAAAATGCGTGACTTTGTGGGATCGGCAATGAACACTGTATTTTTCTCACCCGACCCGTACAAAAACTTCGCCTGGAACCTCAAACGCGGCCACCGCCGCTCCACCACCCGCCGCGACAACTCGGAGATACTGGCGGGCTTGGATCGGATGAGGGACTGAGTGTCAACAGCTATAGCTACAATTACCCAAATCGTAGCTATACGCAGTGGTTTGGCTGTACAGGGCAAAAATTATGATTGAACGGCTTGTTTTCAAATTCGGCTCAGGAGAAAACCTTCCTCCATTGGACGTAAATGTTGCACCTATCACGGTCTTCGTAGGACCTAACAACTCTGGTAAGAGCCGAATATTAATTGAGATAGAAAACTATTGTAGACACACGCATGGTCAGCCAACCGATTTAATAGCAGAGAATGTTGAGTTCACCCCCTACACCAGGCAAGAAATTGAGGCAGAACTAGTAAGAATCGAGCAAACGCCAAACCCTGGGGAGATGATGAATCCAGGTCATATAATTATTGGGAAAGTTAATCCACAAGACAACCAGGCCTTTCGAGCACAAGTCCATAAAGAGTCGATAATTAATGAGGCCCAAAATCCCGATACTCAGCAAGGCTATTACTCGACATTTCTGAGCATGTATACCGTTCGATTGGATGGAACCAACCGCCTCAATCTACTCAACGAGCAAGCTGCCGGCGATCTCCAGACGACACCAATAAACCACCTCGCCCACCTATTCATCAACAATGAGCTCCGGAAAAGAGTTCGTGACATTGTATATGAGGCATTTCGCAGATATTTCGTGATCGACCCAACGAACATAGGCACCCTTCGGGTTCGTTTGTCAGACAAGGAACCAGCCAGCGAGCGCGAAGAGAAAGGGTGGGAGAACGAGGCCATTAACTTCCAAAAGGCAGCAGTTGATATCCGAAATGCTAGCGACGGAGTACGCGCATTTACAGGAATAATAACCACAATATTGGCGGGTGACCCTAAAATAACATTAGTAGACGAACCAGAGGCGTTCCTGCATCCTGCCTTATCCAACAAACTGGGTAAAGCAATTGCTAGCTCACTGCGTAGAACGAAGAAAAGACTTTTCGTGTCGACTCACAGTGCCAGCTTCCTAATGGGCTGTATACAAGCCGGCGCACCTCTGAACATAGTGCGCCTTACGTACAATTACGCTTCACCTACGGCTAGGCTCCTGCCAAAGGACAAGATACTACGTCTGATGCGGCATCCACTTCTGCGTTCTACAGGTGTGCTTGAAGGCTTGTTCTATGAATCCGTTATTGTTACCGAGTCTGACTCAGATCGCGCATTCTATCAAGAAATCAACGAAAGGCTGTTAGCTCAGAACGATGAGCGTGGAATCCCAAGTTGTCTGTTCATTAACGCGCAAAACAAGCAGACAGTATGGGAAATCGTGAAGCCTCTTCGCGAATTAGGAATACCCGCTGCAGGCATCGTGGATATTGACGTGCTTAAAGAGGGCGGCCAAGTGTGGTCCAAGCCGCTAGAAGGAGCATTCGTACCAGCGATCAGCCACCAATCTTTTCATAATCAGAGGCAGGCTATCCTCAAAGCACTACAGCAGACAGGAAAAGACATGAAAAGGGATGGTGGAAAGGACTTACTAAACGGTTCAGACAAAGAGGCCTGCGAAAACTTGCTCTCGCAGTTGCGTGATTACGGAGTATTTGTTGTGCCGAATGGCGAGGCAGAGTCTTGGCTAAGAAATCTAGGTGCAACTGATCACGGTTCAAAATGGTTGATAAACATATTTGAAAAAATGGGTGAAGATCCTGACGATCCCAACTATGTGCAGCCAACAAAAGGTGACGTATGGGATTTTCTAGGCAGAGTAAAAGAGTGGATTGCAGAGCCAGCGAGAAAAGGTGTCCCAACTTAAACTGTGCTAACTTGCATCCTAAATCTCACCCGCAAAATGCAGCCATCGCAGCCAGCGACGGGTTCATCCTGAACCTAGCAGGATATAAGATAGCCCATCTCTCCCCAGACTTTGTATTGTTTCTTGAACCGGCCTATACCGTACCGTAGACTCAAAGTGTGGATTACTGGGAGCGCATAACGATCAACCCTGACATGCGAGGCGGCAAGCCGTGCATTCGGGGAATGCGGATCACCGTCTACGATATCCTCGGTTATCTCGCGTCCAGCATGTCGCAAGAGGAGATACTGGCGGATTTTCCTTACTTGGAAGCGGAGGACATTCTCGCCAGCCTGGCTTTCGCTGCTGACATCGAGCGCAGGTTTATGGCAGAGCCTTCTTTTTGAGATTGCTCTTCGACCAAAATCTTTCTCCACGTCTGGTCGGGCTTCTGTCTGAAGTTTATCCAGAATACTCTCACCTTCGGGATATTGGGATGCATAGGTTCAGCGATACTGAGGTATAGAACTATGCCGCCGAACACGGCTACACTATCGTTTCTAAAGACGCGGATTTTCACCAGCGCTGTCTGCTGCTTGGAGCACCGCCGAAGGTGATCTGGATCCGTCAGGGAAACTGTTCCGCAATGGATACAGTGGATCTTCTAAAATCCCAATTCGTCATAGTGGAGCGTTTCCACATGAGGGATGAGAAAGCATTCCTGGCACTTTCTTGAGCTTGCTAAACAACAAGTAAAGCATAGAGATCGTAGTTAGCGGGTGCCCGTGGCACCTTCCTGTCCGGCCTCAATTATCTTGCGCATCTCTACTGCGGGCTCGCCCTTGTAAACAGCGGAGCCTGCTACGAGGACGGTTGCTCCGGCTCTTGTTACCAGGGGGGCTGTCTCGGCGTTTATGCCGCCGTCGACCTGTATTGGCAGGTCGGTCATCTCTTTTAGGCGTTGTATCTTCTGGATCATCTCCGGGATGAAGGACTGTCCTCCGAAACCGGGATTTACGCTGAGGACGAGTATGTAGTCGAGTTGCGGCAACGCCCATTCTATGGATTCCGGGGGTGTTGTCGGGTTGAGGGCGACCCCGGCTTCGGCTCCTCCGGCCCGTATCACACCGAGCGTCCGATGCAGATGCGTTACGGCCTCGGGATGCACGGAGATGCTGGCGACTCCGGCATCAAGAAACATCGGGATAAGATTGTCGGGGTTGTCGACCATGAGGTGCGCGTCTACCGGCAAGCTTGTCTCCGGGACTAGCGAAGCCGCGACTACGGGGCCGATGGAAAGATTTGGTACGTAGTGGTTATCCATCGCGTCGAAGTGGACGTACGATGCCCCTCCCTCTTCGGCTTTCTTTACGTCATCCGCCAGGTGCGCGAAGTCCGCCGCGAGTATCGACGGCCCACCAACAACTCTGCCACCCAACTCCGAAAAGAATCCCATCCCTACCTCCCGTTCGATTCTCTAAATTCCAGGTTCCATGACGCTTGTGCCGTCGACCCCAGCGACGAAGGCCGCTTGCGCCAGGCCGACGAAGAGACCGCATTCTAGAGCACCGGGGATGTCGCGTATCTCGGCCTCCAGTGCAGCGGGGTCTTCGATAGAGGAGAAGACGCAGTCCACCGTGTAGTGACCGCCATCGGTTACGAATGGGCGGTTCGGGTCACCGTCCACGTGGCGGCGGGTTGGCTCGCAGCCGAGGGCGGCCAGGGCTTCGAGGGTCGATTCCCAGCCGAAGGGTTCGACTTCGACCGGGAGCGCGTCGCGTCCCAGAGCATCTACTATTTTGGAATCGTCGGCGACTATTATTAGGGTGTCACTGGCGGCGGCGACTATCTTTTCGCGCAGGAGAGCGCCGCCCCGGCCTTTTATGAGGGCGAGGTTCGAGTCTATTTCGTCGGCTCCATCTATTGTTACCTCTGGTCGCGCCTCGGAGAGTTCTAAAAGCGGTATTCCCACTTCGCGGGCGATCTGGGCGGTTGTCTCGGAGGTTGGGATGCCTTTGATGTCCTGTAGTTCACCTTCTGAGAGCAACTCTCCTATTCGCCTGACGGCTTGGGAAGCGGTGGAGCCGGAGCCAAGACCGACGATCATACCGGACTCCACACGAGCTTCGACAGCCGCGTTCGCGGCGCGGCGGACCTTCTCGGGATCCAACCTCATAAACTTCTCCTTTTCGAGCGCCGATAGATCTGCTTTCTCGGAATTAAAGCTCGAAGTCTCTCTGGCCTCCCGCTTTGATCTCCCCTACCTTATCTCCCACACCTACCTGGATGGAGTGGCCTGCTCCGTCGTCCTCGGCGGAGACGGTTAGCTTTCCGTCTTCGAGCTTGACATCCATCGGGGTGTCGCGGAAGCGCATCGAGAAGGAGAGACCTTCGAGTTTGTCGGTCAGCTTGGGCTTGAAGTATATGACTCCGTCCCGGATCTCACTGCCCATGTACCCTCGCTGCACAAGGTCCAAAGTCCCGGCCATTACGCCCATGTGTATGGCCTCGCTCGTAGTTCCACCTTGCACGTCCCCGATGTCGCTCTCAAGAGCTACTTTGTATCGCTCCCAGGAGCTTTCGGGGTCGATGTCGGCCATGATCGCCGCGTGTACGACGTAACTTAACGTGGAGCCGTGCGAGGTGCGCTGCGCGTAGTAGTCGATGTTCTTGCGAGCGGTCTCGTCGGTGTACTCGTAGCCAAGTTTCTCAAAGAGACGTTTTAGATCTGCCTCCGGGAAGAGGAAGAACAACATCAGGGTGTCGGCCTGCTTGGCGAGCTTGTAGCGATCCGGATCGTCATCCTCAGCTTTCAGGATTCGGTCGAGGCGCTGGATATTGTCGTACTTCTCGCGGTAGGCCTCCCAGTCCAACTCTTCGAGGTCTTCGTAGCCCTCGAATTGGCTGATGATTCCGTCGTCGTGGAACGGGATGAACATCTTGTGGCTCATCTCGTCCCAGAGCGATATCTCCTCGTCGGTCAGCCCGATCCGCTTCCGCAGAGCCTCGCGGCGGCCATCGGGGAGCATGTCGAGTACGGCCTGCGCACTCTCGCACATCCAGGCGACCATGACGTTCGTGTAGGCGTTGTTCTTCAAGCCAGCTTCGTCCGAATCCGGGTAGCTTTCGTGGAACTCGTCCGGCCCCATGACACCGTGGATCTCGTACCGGTCCCGCTCGGAGTTGTAATGGGCGATGGACGACCAGAAACGGGCGATCTCCAACATCATCTCGGCACCGCACTCCAGCAGGAACTCCATATCCCCGGTGACCTGATGATAGTGCCAAATGTTGTAGAAAATAGCCGCCCCAATGTGCCGCTGGCGATGGCTGGAGTCCGGATCCCAAGATCCAGAATTCGGGTTGAGATGGACCTGCTGAGTCTCTTCCTTGCCATCCGAACCACTCTGCCACGGGAACATGGCTCCCTTGTAGCCAGCCTCAAGCGCCGCCGCCCGAGCCTCGTCCAGCCGCCGGTAGCGGTAGGTGAGCAGCCCACGGGTTATGCTTGGCAGACGGAAGTTCAGGAAGGGGTAGATGTAGATCTCATCCCAGAAAATGTGCCCCCGGTACGCTTCACCGTTGAGCCCCCGAGCCGGTGCGCCCGCATCCAGATCCGCCGTGTGCGGCGAACAGACCTGCAATATGTGCGAGATGTGCAGACGGACCAAAAGCTGCACCCGGTCGTCGCCCGGTATCTCCATGTCGCAGGCATCCCACAGCGCGTCCCAGGCCGTCGCGTGCGCCTCGAAAGCCTCCTGGAAGGTTCCGTAGCGAACCACGGATCTACCGGCGTTGGCAAGCGGCTCGTTTATGGCGTTGTCGCGAGAGGTATAGAACGCGACCATCTTCTCGACTCTGACCGTAGAGTTCTCTTCGACCTCGAAGCTCAGAACCTGATGGATGTAGTCCTGCATCTGAAGGAGTTCGCGGTCCACGGCTAGGATTCCGTGTTCCCCGTAAACGCGGGTACGGGCGGCTTCCGCCACGTACATCCGGGATTGGCGAGTCCTGACTAGAAGGGCGATGGTCTCCGGCCCGAAGGTCCGGGGGGAGACGGGATCCAGGTGTCTACCCTCAAGATCCTGGTACCGGGCGACCCCGCCGTTGAGCACCCGACCGTCGAGCGCGGTTATGAGCTCAAGCTTGCCGGACCAGTTCTCCGGCGTGATATTCCACTCTATCCCCGCCTGATGCATGTCCGACATGCTCACAAACCGGCGGCTTTCGAGCGTCGTCTCGCGGCCCTCTCCATCCCGGATGCGGAAGTTGCGGATAACAGTAGCGTGACGGATGTCGAATGAGTGCTCGTAAGAGAGGATTTCGACGTTGTCGAGATCCACGGGCTCCCCGTCGTCCTGTATGCGGAGCTTGAGAACCAACCAGTTAGGCAAATTGACGAGATCTTCGTTTAGGACCGGTCTACCGGCCATGATCGTCGTCTCGCGGTTGAAACCACCGTGGACGTAAGTGCCAGGATAGTGGACCTTGTCCGCATCCGACCAGTGCGAGGTGCCGCGAGTGCAGAAGTACCCGTTTCCGGTCGAGGTCATCGCCTCGCGCAGTCCCTCCTCCTCGGGATCGAAATGGTCATAACTGAGCATCCATTCACTCATCGGCATCTCCCTTTGTCATAGTGGAATCGCGACGCGCCCATACCCAAACCACCGGACCCTATCTCGCGAGCGCATCCAGAAATCTCTCGACCTCCGGTACTGTATACAAAACGTAGTTTGCAGCCGTTGTTCGACCTTCGATCTCCGGGTCGTCCTTCTCTCCCACGAATACGCCGATTCCCCGGTCGTCCAGAGCCTCGAAAGCGTGCTCATCGGTGTGATCGTCGCCGAGGTACATCGGTACGACATCGTCACCATCAAGCTCAAGCGTCTCCAAAAGATACAGGACGGCTTTCCCCTTGTCCCAGTCTATCTTGGGCTGTATCTCGTAGACCATCTTGCCGGGTGTCACTTTTAGTTCGTCGGAACGCTCTTCGAGCAGACCGTCCACGATCTGGCCTACTTTATCCCGCTCCGGTTCCGCTACTTGCCGATAATGTATGGCTACGGATGCCTTTTTCGGCTCGATGGACGTGCCTTCTATGGAGTCGGATTCTTTTTCGAGACGCTCTTTTACTTCTTCCAGAAGTTCCTCGAAGCCGCCGCCCGCGTCGTGCTCGATGGTTCCTTCATCGGGGCTCCAGATATCGAAGCCGTGGCTGCCCGCGACTACCAGGTGGTCCAGGCCCATTAGCTCTTGCACGACCGGGCGATCCCGCCCGCTTACGACGCAGACGGTGCAGCGTTCGGCGAGTCCACTAACGGCATCGCGCATGGAGTCCGAGATGATCGCATCCTCCGGGCGATCCACGATGGGCGTCAACACACCGTCGTAATCTAAAAATACGGCTAGTTTCTTACCATCCAGCCGCTCGTCCAACTCCTCCACATCGTTCAGCGCGTGCGTCAAGTCCCCTATCTCTTTCGACACTACCTCCCCTTCCCGGTTGAAAATCTTGTCACGCTTGAACGCGACTTCCACCAGCGTCCTTTATCCTATCTTTCACGACCTCGCGCAAGTCTCCAGGATCATCGACAACCCACCGAGGGTCGAGAACCTCGGACTTTTGGAACGAGGGACGTGTGATCTCAGTCGGTACGGCGACAACCTTCATTCCCGCCGCCACCGCCGCCCGGACTCCGGCGGGTGAATCCTCTACGACCAGAAACTCCTCCGGCGGAATGTTCATCTTCTCGGCGACCAAGAGATCTATCTCCGGGTCGGGTTTGCCGTTCTCAATGTCGTCGGCGGTCGAGATCACGTCGAAAGCGTCTTCGAGTTCGAGTACCGTCAGCACGCGCTCTACCTGATAACGATGGGACATGGTGGCGCAGGCAGTGGGATATCCTGCTTCGCGCATCGCTCGGAGAAGGTCGATATTGTGTTGGTATCGCTGTTTTATAAGTAGATCGTCGTCTCCCAGGATTTCCTCGTACATCCCGACCCGGATGTTGACGAGAGCCTTCCACGGTTCGTCTTCGCCGAGGTCTTCCATACGCGCCCGTGCCGCCTCTTCCAGGTCGAAGCGTTGGAGGACACCCTGGGCGACTTCCCGCCGAGAGTGTCCCACCAAGTCTTCTGCATAGGCGGCTCTTACGTCCTCTTCCTGGACTTCCGGGTCGAGTTTAGCGGCGGCTCGGGCGTAGGAGAGGGCTTTCAGTTCCTCCGTTTCGAGGAGTGTCCCGTCGAGATCGAAGATCACCGCCGAGATCACGGCTCTATGCTTTCGCCGGTTCAGCCTTGCGAAACTCTTTTGGCGTGTAACGCTCGATCCACTTGCGGTACTCCTGAATGTCGCGCTCGGCCCGCTCTTTGTCCCAGCCGCAGTGCTTGACAGCGACCTCCGCCGCAGCGTCCACAACATCCAGAGCAACGTCTGGACCGTAACCAGCCATCGTGCGACGCAGGAGAACGTCCGAAAGCGTCTCGGCCATCTCCTCCCGGATAGCCCAGATGACTTCAGCCCCGATCAGTGCGGTCTCAACACTCACGTTTGAGGAGAGCGGCTCGGCCAACTCCGGATCATCCTTAGCCAGCGCCAAGACCTGCGAGGCCCGAACGCCGTACAACTTGAGGAGCCTGTCCTGAAGCACTTCGGGGATGCTGCTTGCTGCCTTGAAGCCCTCCGAGAAAGACTTGAAGTCCGAGGTCTCGCCGCCGGGCAGCGGAACCTTACGCGACGTGCTCTTTGGACCCTTGCGATCCAGCTTCTCGAACACCGCGTCCGTCGCCTGGCGACCCAGGTTCAGGTACGTCGTCAGCTTGCCACCGATTATGGAGAGCAAACCCCCAACGTGCGGCATCTCGGCGCTCTTGGACGTCACCTTACCGCCCGCAGCGGATTCGCCGGTCGCGTGATCGTAGACGACGTGACTTCGGGTTACGCCGCCGGTCTCACCCGCCGGGCTGAAGGGCAGCGGACGCACGCCAGAATAAGTAAAGAGTACGTCTTCGCGGGTGAGGTTGGCTGCTGGGATCACATAGTTCGTTTCGTCGAGGAGGTATTGGATCTCGTCCTCCGTCGCCTGGATGTGGTCCAGGTCCCCATCGTAGCGAAGATCGGTCGTACCAATGAGGTAACGACCATTCCACGGCACGATAAAGTACGGCCTGCCGTCCTTGCGGGCCTCAACGTACAACGCCTCACCCTTAGGAGCGCCTGGGAACGGGTCCACGACTAGGTGGCTGCCCTTCGTCCCTCCCATGAACTTGCCGGACTCTTCACCAGTACCGGGCTTCTGTAGCTCCGCGAGAATCTCATCGACCCACGGACCCGCAACGTTCACCGTAACAGGAGCATGAACCTGATAAGTCTCGCCATCGCCGAGCTGGTCGCTGAACTCCACGCCGGTTACGTTGTTGCTGTTGTCCATGATGAGCTTGTCGACGCTCGCGTAGGTGATGACCGTCGCGCCGTTGTTGCGGGCACTGACGGCACTCTCGACAGCGACGCGCTCGGCGTACTCGACCTGCGCGTCGTAGTAGAACGCGGCGGCTTTGAGGCCGGTGGTGTTCAGGCCGGGTTCACGTTCCTTTACTTTCTGAAGGTTGAACATCTTATGGCGATCCATGCTCTTATCGAAGGAGAGAGCGTCGTAGAGGGTCATCCCGAGACGGATCATAAGCGGCCCACGGGCGCTGCGGTCGTAGACCGGGACGAGAAACCCGAGCGGATGCACGAGGTGCGGGGCGATGTGCAGGATCGCCTCACGGTCTCTCAGAGACTCACGCACCAGGGCGAATTCGTAGTGTTCCAGGTAGCGAAGGCCGCCGTGGATCAAGCGCGTAGCCCACTGCGTAGTGCCGCTGGAGAGATCCCCCTTGTCCAGCATCAAAACCCGCAAGCCTCGCATGGCTGCGTCACGAGCGATCCCCGCTCCGTTGATTCCAGCCCCGATCACGATAACGTCGAATGACTGACCTCCAACACTCTTCAGTACATTCTCTCGGTCCATAGCTCACCCTTCCTCTAGCCCTTCATCTCTACACAGAATACCGTGGAGCGTATACAACTCCCTACATTAATATCCTTTTTGTTGTCGCGCTACCGCAACAGCTAATACTGCAAACCTCAACGCGCCCCCACAGGCTCGCCCCCGAAGAACTCCTCCCACGGCATCTCGACCGGCTCGTCGTGTGCCACCACCTGGTACAGATGTCGCATCAGCGGAAAGTCCTCCCTGGAGATCACACCCCGCTCGGCGAGCCTGGGCAACGCACCACCGATCACCCGGATAGCCGCGACGCCCTCAAGCGTCACACCCTTCATGCGCTCGTTCTCGACCTCGGAGAACGGCACACCCGACCCCGCGAAACGTCCAGCCTTCACATTGCGACCACCCATCGTAGTCACGAACATATCCCCCACACCTGGCAATCCGAGCGGCGTCTCCGCCTCTCCTCCCAAGAGCCGCATCCACTCCGCAGTCTCACGCGTCGCCTGACCAAATAGAGCCGCGCCATAGTTGTACCGGCGGTACTTCGCGTCGGTCTTCCCCTCCTTATCCAAGATACCGTCCATGAATCCGCCCCCAAAGGCGTAGCAATTCTTTACAGCCGCGCACACCTCGCACCCGACAAAGTCCGTGCTGGTCCACACGTGGTAATAATCCGTTCGGAAAGTCTCGGCGAGCTTAGGTAGAACGTCTTCTTTCTGGCTTGTAAAGACAACACAGGTATCGTGCCGCACCGCCAACTCACCCGCTATTGCCGGACCAACTATGGCCGACCACGAGACACTTTCCCGCAACTCGTCCGGCACCTTAGATGCGAGAACTTCGGGCAGTATCTTGAGGTTGCCGTCGTCGTCGGCCTCCATGCCTTTCGTGACAGCGAGGACCATCATGCCGGGTTTGAGGAGCGAGGCGAACTGTTCACCAGCCCAGTGGACCCCGAACGAGTTGACGCCGCTCATGGCGATCTCCGCTCCCTCGAACGCCTCTTCAGCGTCCTCCAGTTGGTAAGCGTGGACGCTTTCGGGAACTTTTAGATCCAGGTTCGGATGAACACCCGTCTCCTGGATGCTGGAGATGATCTCACGGTCGAGATGCGTCCCCACCAACCGGACTTCGTGGCCGTTGTCGGTCAAAGGCCACGTCATCGCCGTCGCCATCACTCCGGAACCCAAGATACTTACCGTGGTCATTATTCACCTCTCACTTCGTCCAGGAACTCGCCATCCCGATTGGTTTTCAACTCTACGAGGCCGCCTTCTCGCTCTCGGCTTCGTGGCGGGACATCTTATGCATGGATTCTTTCATCTGGTCGTAGGTCTCTACGTAGCGGTCCATGTGAAATTTGTACTCTTCGTGTGCGTCCGGGTTTGGCTCCAGAGTGCTCTCGGTGTGGACCATATTTTTAGCGGCTGTCTGAATGTCCGGGTAGATTTCGGCTCCCACAGCGGCGAGCATGGCGGCTCCGAGCACCGGGCCTTCGCTCACTTTGGTGAATGCTATTGGGAGGTTGGAAACGTCGGCGTGCATCTGCATCCACAGTTCGCTCTTCGCGGGACCACCGGAGACTACGTTGAGCCGGGGCTCGAAGTCGTGGCCGCGCATACTCTGGAAGATGCTCTCGGTGCCGAAGCAGATGCCCTCGATGATCGCCCGGAACAAATGCCCCGGTCCATGACCCAGAGACAACCCCCAGAACATGCCTCGGACCAGCGGGTCCGTGTGCGGCGAGCGATTGCCCTGGAAGTAGTCGAGCGCGATGAGCCCGTCGGAACCTATCGGCACCTTCTCGGCCATCTCGGTCAGGACTTCGTAGGGGTCGACGCCTCGCTTTTTGGCTTCGGCGGCCGCATCGGCGGCGAACTGGTTCTTGAACCACGCGACTATCGAGCCGGTCGAAGCCTGGCCCGCTTCGACAGTGTACTGGCCGGGGATCATGGCATCCGTGTACGCGCCCCAGAAGCCTGCGCCGTGGATCGGCTCCGCGGACTGACCGATCATGACATGCGACGAACCGGTGATGAGCGCCATCGTCCCCGGCTCGACGACCCCGAGCCCGAGTGCCCCCGCGTAAGCGTCGATGGCTCCCTGAGCGACTGGAGTCTCAGCTTTCAGGCCAAGCTCCTCGGCTGCGACTTTCGACAGACCACCGACGACCGCACCGAGATCCAGGATGTCCTGCGGGTATTTGTCGAGCACATCAGCTATGCCGACGGCTTCGTAGAGGCTCTCGGGATAACCACCAGTGTCGCGGTCGTAGTAGTATTTCGCGCTGGCTATATTGATGGAGCTTTTCCACTCGCCGGTCAGGCGATTTATCATCCAGTCCGCGCAGTCGCAGATGTGTTTCGCATTGTTGTAAGTCTCGGTCTCTTTCTCCTTCAGCCACATTACTTTGGGGAGACCCCATTCGGCGGAGACCTCACCGTAGCCGTTATATTTGAGGGCGGCATCGCCGGTGGAAGCTATTCGGGAGGCTTGATCCGAAGCCCGCACATCCATCCACATGATCGCCGGTCGCATATGCTGATCGTTGTCGTTTATGGCGAGCACGGTACTCGCCGTAGCGTCCACGGAGATCCCCGCGATGTCCTCGGGAGCGGTTCCACTCTCTTCCATCGCACCCTTCACCGCCTGGACCAGACACGTCCACCACTCGTTCGGGTCTTGCTCGGCCCACCCGGAACGCGGGTATTTGGTCTCCCACTCGGTGGCGTTGAACACCACCGGGGTCCCCTCCCGGTCGAAGATGCCTACCCTCGCCCCCCCGGTCCCGAAATCTATGCCCATCACGTACTGTCCGTCAGTCATTGCTTTCCTCCCTTTCCCAAAAGGATTGCGGCTATCGCCTAGATTATCGTCCGCCCGGCCTCCACCGGGGTTCTGTCAATAGTTTCGCGTCACCCAAAAAGCTCCGAAACGCGCTTCAATCCACCGCTTACGTCCGAGCCGAGGTGAATCCGAATAACTCGCCGGTCCACATCCAACAACGCTTGCCGGTCCCCCAACGCCTGGGCTTCCTCCAATACTCCGAAACTTATGCCGGAGGCAGGGGATCCCGCCTCGTCAGGGATATCCGCGTCCTGCTCGTTGTCCGCCGTGAACTGCACGAATAATCCGTTACCGCCGTCACCCTTGTGCAACTGTCCCGTGGAGTGCAGGAACCGCGGCCCGTAACCCGAAGTCGTGGCGACCCCGAGCTTTTTGAGCAATCGCACCCGCATCTCCTGCAAGG
>JAABUN010002874.1_pt1 | contig 28739 bp, 27 predicted proteins | sample 5559311 | NCBI WGS metagenome assembly JAABUN01 (sample SAMN10711877, study PRJNA513370) | rock metagenome | isolation source: Antarctica rocks | place: Antarctica: Victoria Land, Siegfried Peak sud | reverse complement strand
CGGCTCCCTGGGGGCCCGGACGGCCCGCGCCCGCTGGCAGTAAAGCGGCTCACCCGCGTCGAGCAGGACGGATCGTGGTGGGTGGAGTCGGACAACCTCGGGGTCGGCACCGACTCCTGGACGGTCGGAGCGCTGGCGCCCGATCAGCTCGTGGGGCGGGTGCTCATCCCAGTGCCCCGTCGGCCTTGGTGGCCAAGACGGGCCGGTCGCGACCGGTGAGAGCCCAGGTCACCCAGGGCAGCACCTCGCCGACCTGGCTGGCCATGTCGTCGTAGGCCCGGTCCCCCAACGTGTACGGGTCCGCGATGTCCAGGTCCCCGATGGGTTGCTGACCCCGCCGGCGGCGCAGCGATGCGGTGACCTCCCGGACCCAGGTGCGGGCGTCGTCGGTCTGCGGCAGCTCATCGGCGCCGAGGGTGGCCGCCAGCATCCCGAACTCGCGGAAGGTCAGCGTGCGTGCGAGCGCGGGGGGCCGCAGCCGCACGACCGCCTTACGGTGCTCCGTGGTCGCGGTGAGCACGAGATCGCCAGCATCGACGTGGTGCTCCTCGATGTATCGGCTGCGGAAGTCCGGCGCGGACAGACCGAGCTGCTCGAGCCGGGCATGGGCGTGCGGCTCCATCTGGTAGTCCTGCAACCCACGCATCCCGGCACTGCGCACCTCGATCGCCTCACCGCCCCAGGCTCGGGTCATCGCGTCGTCGAGCAGCCGCTCGATGTAGGGGGACCGGCAGATGTTGCCGGTGCACACCACCAGAATCCTCGCCTTGGTCACCGGGCCACTCTAGATGGGTGGGGGCTCACCGCACCGGACGCGCGGCATACCGATCGACACGCCCGACCAGCGCGCGCCGACGCGACGCACCAGCACCGTCCTGCTGTCCTGCTCCGCGCCGGGGGACCCCGCTGCCGCGACATCGGGCCGCTCGAGCACCACCTCCAGCAGTTCCCCGCTGAGCTGCTCGGCCAACCCGGCACCCCACTCAACCACGGTGACGGCATCCTCGAGTGCGGTGTCCAGATCTAGATCGTCGAGCTCGGTCGCGCCACCCAGCCGGTAGGCGTCCACGTGCACCAACGCCGGTCCGGCAACCAGCGAGGGGTGCTCCCGCGCTATGACGAAGGTGGGCGAGGTGATCGGCCCGCGCACCTGCAGGCCCTCGGCTATACCCTGCGTCAGTGTGGTCTTGCCGGCGCCCAGCTCGCCCGTGAGCACCACCAGGTCGCCGGCGCGCAGCAGCCGACCGAGCGCGAGACCGAATCGGTGGGTGTCGTGCGCGGTCCGCAGCTCGAAGGACTCGTCGGCTCCGCCGTCCGGCACCGTCACGACAGGACCCCCAGGCTCAGCGCTGCGTGGCCCCGCCCAGGACGCAGGTCGATGACCGTATGTCGTGGCGCATGCTCGCCCCACCCTGCAGCTGGTGCCGAGGACAGGCATCGATCGGCCAGCATCGCCAACCGCTCGGACACGCACTCAGGGTGCTCGAGCATGAGGATGTGGCCCCCGCCCTGCACGACGACGTGCTCGGCGTGCGGAAGCGCCTGCGCGATGCGGGCGCTGTGTGCCAACGGTGTCAGCAGGTCTCGGTCGCCCACCAGCACGAGCACCGGCACGCCGGACAGCGACGTCAGTGCCGCGTAGGTGTCATGCGTGCGCAGCGTGGGGGCGAAGCTCGCCATCACTGCGGGGTCGGTGCCCAGGATCATGTCGCTGGTCAGCCGGCGCACCGAAGCGGGCACCCGCGACCCGAAGGCCGACGCTGCCAAGACGGCCCGCAGGATGGCGGTCGGGTGTCTGCGCACAGCGCGAAACATCCGGGGGTGCTGGGCCAGCTGCGCCGCGGCGATCGGTCCGACCTCGTTGACCAATGAGCCGACCCGCTGCCCCAGACCCCACCGCACGGCGTCCAGCCCTCCCGCGCTGGTGCTGACCAGAGCGACCGCGTGAAGTCGCTCGCCCAGCTGCTCGCCGCGACGTCCGGCATACGACATGATCGCCATAGCGCCCATCGAGTGTCCGACCAGGGCGACCGGGCCGCTCGGCACGACCGCTGCCAGCAGGTCACCCAGATCTTCGCCGAGCCGGGAGATCGTGTGCTGCGCGGGGTCGCCGCTCGCCGAGCGGCCGTGACCGCGCTGGTCCCACAGCACGACCCGGTGACCGGCCTCGCTCAGGGTCCGCCGCTGGAACGTCCAGGAGCGGGAGTCCAAGGTGTATCCGTGGGCAAGGACGAGTGTGAGGCCGCTTGCGACAGCCGGGTCCTCGGGCTCGTCGACCTCGACGTGTAGCCGGACGTCGTCGCTGGTCAGCACCACCTGGGTCGTCCTGCCGGGGCTCACACGCCCGCTCCGTCGCCTCCGACGTAGACCCGGGGCACCCGGGGCCCGAACCTGGTCACAATCTCGTAGCTGATCGTTCCGGCGGCCTCGGCCCAGTCCTGCGCGGTCGGCTCGCCGCGGGTCCCCGGCCCGAACAGGACGACCTCGTCGCCGCACTCGACGTCTACGTCACCGGCGTCGATCACGATCTGGTCCATGCACACCCGGCCCGCCACCGGTCGACGCTCACCGCCCAGCAGCACCTGCCCGGCGTTGGAGGCGTGCCGCGGTATGCCGTCGGCATAGCCGACTGGGACGTCGGCCAGCGTCGTCTCGGTGCTGGTGGTGAACGCGTGGCCGTAGGAAACCCCCTGGCCGGCGGGCACCCGCTTGACCGTGGCGACCCGCGCCACGGCGGTCATCGCCGGCACCAGGTCGAAGTCGGCGCTGCTGCCCAGGTCGGGCACCGGTGAGAGCCCGTAGACCGCCAGGCCAGGGCGCACCATGTCCCAGGCCGCCTCGGGGGTGGTCAGGGTCGCCGCCGAGTTGGACATGTGGCGCACCTGCAGGCGCAGCCCGGCCCGCTCGGCTACCTGCACGGCGTCGGCGAAGGCCTCCTGCTGCGCGCGCACGGTGGGGTGGGTGGGGGCGTCGGCATACGCGAAGTGGGTGAAGACCCCCACGACCTCGACACTGCCCTCGGCCTGCGCGGCGGCGGCCAGCTCGACCAGCTCGCTGTAGTCGGTGTGTCCTGTGTCGGTGCGGCCCCCGCCGAGAGCGTAGGCGCCGTTGCGTCCCAACCCGGTGTCGACCTTGAGGTGCACCCGGGCGGTGCGCCCGGTCGCCGAAGCCGCCCGCACGACCTCCGCCAACCCCCACGGCGCGGAGACGCCGAGGTCGATGTCGGCAGTCAGCGCCGGCTCGTAATCGACCCCTGGGGAGTGCAGCCACGTGAGCAGGGGGACGCTGATCCCGGCTGCCCGGAGGTCGAGCGACTCGGCGATCTGGGCAGTGCCGAGCCAGTCGGCGCCACCCTCGACGGCGGCCCGGGCCACCGGCACCAGCCCGTGGCCGTAGCCGTCGGCCTTGACCACCGCCATGAGCGCGGCCGCGCCGGCTCGGTCGCGCAGGCCGGCCACGTTGTGCCGGATCGCGGCCAGGTCGATCTGCGCGTATGCCGGGTGCACCCTCGGGTCGTACTCCACCTGGTCCACCGCCTAGGCCTCCGCGCCAGGAGCCAGCGATGCCTGCACGGTCGCGAGCTGGCGCATCAGGGAACCTCTGCCCTGGTCGCCGTCGATGGCGGAGTCCTCACCGGCGCCGGCACTGTCGAAGGCCTCCAGTTGGTCGACGATGCGCTGGCCCACCTCCTGGGTGCTGGCGCCCATCGCCGCTCCTGCCAGCGCCGGTAGGTCGGCCAGCACGTTCGCTGTGGCAGCCTCGACAGCCGCCGCCGCAAGACCCTCGCCGAGGGTCGACAGGCACAGCGCGAGCGAGAGCACGGCACCGGCCGGGTTGGCCCAGCCGCGGCCGGCGATGTCAGGAGCCGAGCCGTGGATCGGCTCGAACATGCTCGGCGCGGAGCCATCGATGTTGAGATTGCCGCTAGCGGCGACCCCGAGACCGCCCTGCACCACGGCGCCGAGGTCGGTGACGATGTCGCCGAACAGGTTGTCGGTCACCACCACGTCGAAGCGCTCCGGGCTGACCGGCAGGTGCATGCACATGGCATCGACGTGCACGTAGTCGGTCTCGACGTCGGGGTAGCGCTCACCGACCACGCGCATCGCCTCCGACCACAGGGCGCCGGCCTGCACCAGCACGTTGGTCTTGTGGCACAGGGTCAGCCGGTGACGCCGCTGCTGCGCCAGCCGGAAGGCGAAGTCCACTGCCCGCTCCACGGCATACCAGGTGTTGATCGACTCCTGGGTGGCCACGGCATACGGCGTGCCGCGGTGCACCGTGCTGCCGGTGCCGACGTAGGCGCCCTCGGTGTTCTCGCGCACGATCACCATGTCGCAGCGCTCCGGCGTCAGCCCAGCGATGGGGGTGGGCACACCGGGGTAGAGCCGCACCGGGCGCAGGTTGATCGCCTGGCGCATCGTGCCGCGCAGGGCCAGGATGATGCCCCGCTCCAGGATGCCGGGGGTGACCTTGGGGCTGCCGATGGCGCCGAACAGGATCGCGTCGTGGCCGCGCAGCGTGTCGATCGCCTGCTCCGTGAGCAGCTCGCCGGTGGCCAGGTAGTGGTCAGCCCCCAGCGGGACCTCGGTGCGCTCGGTGGCGAAGCCGAAGCGCTGCTGAGCGGCGTCGAGCACGGCCAGCGCCGCCGTGGTGACCTCGGGTCCGACGCCGTCACCGGGGATCACCGCCAACCGGTGGGTGTTCATCAGGCGGGAGCTCCTTGACGTCGGGTCAGCGCGCGGGCATTACAGTGTCGCCCATATGGTCGCAGGTCTGGAGAGGTCGATGGGCAGCACCCTGGCAGAGAAGCTGTGGCACAGCCACGTCGTGCGGCAGGTACCGGATGAGCCGGACCTGCTCTATATCGACCTGCACCTGGTGCACGAGGTCACCAGCCCGCAGGCGTTCGAGGGTCTTCGAGCGGCTGGTCGCACGGTCCGGCGTCCTGACCTGACCGTCGCGACCGAGGATCACAACGTGCCGACGACCCTGGGCCCGGTGCTTGACCTGGTCAGCCGCACCCAGCTGGAGGCGCTGAAGGCCAACTGCGCGGAGCACGGGATCGTGCACCACGAGCGGGGCCATCTGGGGCAGGGCATCGTGCACGTGATCGGCCCTGAGCTGGGGCTGACCCAGCCCGGTATGACGATCGTGTGCGGTGACTCGCACACCTCCACCCATGGCGCGTTCGGCGCGCTGGCCTTCGGCATCGGCACCAGCGAGGTGGAGCACGTGCTGGCCACCCAGACGCTGCCGCTGCGGCCGTTCCAGACGTTGGCCATCACGGTCGAGGGAGAGCTGGCGCCGGGGGTCTCGCCCAAGGACATCATCCTGGCGGTGATCAACCGGATCGGCACCGGTGGCGGGCAGGGCCACGTGCTGGAGTACCGCGGCAGCGCCATCCGCGCGCTCTCGATGGAGGGCCGGATGACGATCTGCAACATGTCGATCGAGGCCGGTGCGCGGGCCGGGATGGTCGCGCCTGACCAGACGACCTTCGACTATCTGCAGGGGCGGGCGCATGCCCCGCAGGGTGACGACTGGGACGCAGCCGTAGCCGCCTGGCGCGAGCTGCGCACCGATGACGACGCCACCTTTGACGCCGAGCTCGTGCTCGACGCCGCCGAGCTCACCCCATACGTGACCTGGGGTACCAACCCTGGACAGTCGGTGCCGCTGGGCGGTGCGGTGCCCGATCCCGACGACCTCGGCGACGAGGGCGACAAGGGCGCGGCTCAGCGGGCGCTGGACTACATGGACCTCACGCCGGGCACCCCGATGCGCGAGATCAGCGTCGACGCCGTGTTCCTGGGCTCGTGCACCAACGGACGGATCGAGGACCTGCGGGTCTCGGCCGAGATCTTGCGCGGCCGGCACATCGCCGAGGGGTTAAGGATGCTCGTGGTGCCCGGATCGCACGCCGTGCGGCTGCAAGCGCAGGCCGAGGGTCTGGACCGGGTCTTCCTCGAGGCGGGTGCGGAGTGGCGCCTGGCCGGCTGCTCGATGTGCCTGGGCATGAACCCCGACCAGCTCGCACCGCAGGAGCGCTGCGCCTCGACGTCGAACCGCAACTTCGAGGGCCGCCAGGGCGCTCGGGGTCGCACCCACCTGGTCTCGCCCGAGGTGGCCGCGGCCACGGCGGTGCGCGGCACCCTGTCGAGCCCGGTCGACCTCGAGCCCGCCCGCGACCTGGCGGGGGTGCACTGATGGAGCCGTTCACCACCCACACCGGCGTCGGGGTGCCGTTGCGGCGCAGCAACGTCGACACCGACCAGATCATCCCGGCGTCCTACCTCAAGCGGGTCAGCCGGACCGGCTTCGAGGACGGCCTGTTTGCCCGGTGGCGCGAGGACTCCTGTTTCGTGCTCAACGACCCGACGTATGCGGCGGGTTCGGTGCTGGTCGCAGGTCCGGACTTCGGCACCGGGTCCTCCCGCGAGCACGCGGTGTGGGCGCTGATGCAGTACGGCTTCCGCGCTGTGGTCGCCTCCCGCTTCGGCGACATCTTCCGCGGCAACTCGGGCAAGGCCGGCCTGCTGTGTGCGCAGGTCGGCCAGGACGACGTCGAGCTGATCTGGAAGTACCTCGACAACGAGCCGGGCGGCACGGTGACCGTCGACCTGGAGCGACGCCTGGTCGTGGCCGGCGACATCGTCGCGCCGCTGCACATCGACGACTACACCCGGTGGCGGCTGCTGAACGGCCTCGACGACATCTCGCTGACCCTGGCCCACGAGGACGCGATCACCGCCTACGAGGCCGAGCGCCCGGCATACAAGCCCGTCGTCACCTCGGCCACCTGATCCCGCACCCCAGCCACTTAGTCGCACCTCCAGCGCCGTAAATGGCGCTGGAGGTCGACTTTGTGGCTGGGGGTGGCGAGGCGTGTGTTGACGCGACGTCAGGTCGATGGGCTAGGCTCTCGGCGATGAGTGAATCACGTCTGCTCCTTGGCTGCCGCAGCGAGACCTCTTAGGTCCGGCCCTCGCTGCGGAGTCCGTGCTGTCCCGGACACACACCCCATACCAGCGAGGAAGCATCGTGACCGCCCAGCGCAACCCCCAACAGGCCAGCGGTATGCCGTTCGCCCGCTACTCCCCCTTCGCGCCGGTGGACCTGCCGGACCGAACCTGGCCCACCCGCACGATGACCAGGCCGCCCCGATGGTGCGCGGTCGACCTGCGCGACGGCAACCAGGCCCTCATCGACCCGATGACCCCGGACCGCAAGCGACGCATGTTCGAGCTGCTGGTGCAGATGGGCTACAAGGAGATCGAGGTCGGCTTCCCCTCGGCCAGCCAGACCGACTTCGACTTTGTGCGGATGCTGATCGAGCAGGACCTGATCCCCGATGACGTCGTCATCCAGGTGCTGACCCAGGCGCGCGAGCACCTGATCCAGCGCACCTACGAGTCGATCGAAGGCGCCGACCAGGCGATCATGCACCTCTATAACTCGACCTCCACCCTGCAGCGTCGGGTGGTCTTCGACACCGATATGGACGGCATCGTCGACATCGCAACCCAGGGCGCTCGGCTGTGCAAGAAGTTTGAGGAGGAGATGAAAAGCGATACGGAGGTGTTCTACGAGTACTCCCCCGAGTCCTACACCGGCACCGAGCTCGAGTTCGCGCTACAGGTCTGCAACAAGGTCAACGAGATCCTGGAGCCCACCCCCGAACGGCCGGTCATCGTCAACCTGCCGGCCACGGTGGAGATGGCCACGCCCAACATCTATGCCGACTCGATCGAGTGGATGAGCCGCAACCTGGAGAACCGGGAGCACGTCGTCCTCTCGCTGCACCCGCACAACGACCGCGGCACCGCGGTGGCGGCCGCCGAGCTGGGCTACCTGGCCGGGGCCGACCGCATCGAGGGCTGCCTCTTCGGCAACGGCGAGCGCACCGGCAACGTCTGCCTGGTCACCCTGGGCTTGAACCTGTTCAGCCAGGGCATCGACCCCCAGATCGACTTCTCCGACATCGACGAGATCCGCCGCACCGTCGAGCACTGCAACCAGCTGCCGGTGCCCGAGCGCCACCCCTACGGCGGTGACCTGGTCTACACCGCGTTCTCCGGCTCGCACCAGGACGCGATCAAGAAGGGTCTGGATGCTCTCGAGCGAGATGCGGCAGCTGCCGGCGTCTCCGTGGACGAGCACGACTGGGAGGTGCCCTACCTGCCGATCGACCCCAAGGACGTCGGACGCTCCTACGAGGCCGTCATCCGAGTCAACAGCCAGTCCGGCAAGGGCGGCGTCGCCTACATCATGCGCACCGAGCACAAGCTGGACCTGCCCCGCCGACTGCAGATCGAGTTCAGCAGGGTGGTGCAGGAGTACACCGACGGCAGTGGCGGCGAGATGTCACCGGCAGCGATCTGGGCCGCGTTCGAAGCCGAGTACCTCGTGCCGATCGAGCCCCTGCTGCTGCGTTCGGTCGACACCCACACCGCCCCGGACGGCTCCGACGAGATCACCGCCACGGTGCTGGCGGACGGCGCCGATCGCGTTATCACTGGATCGGGTAACGGACCGATCGCTGCGTTTGTCCGGGCTTTGTCCACTCTGGGTCACGATGTCCGGGTGCTCGACTATGCCGAGCACGCACTGTCCTCGGGCGACGACGCCGTGGCTGCGGCCTACGTCGAATGCGCCATCGACGGTGACGTCCAGTGGGGTGTGGCGATCGACCCCAACATCGTGACCGCGTCGTTGCGAGCGGTGACCAGCGCCCTCAACCGCAAGCGCTGAGACCGGGACCTCGGGCCGCCGTCATTGCAGGACGGAGGCGCGGTATGCCGCTCGCGCCGCGGGCCAGTTGGTACCGGTGATGTTGGCGCGGATGTCGTCGCCGCCCTTGTCCCGAGCAAAGTAGATCGCGCCCGTGACACCGAGGTCGGCCAGTCTCGGACGTAGGTTGCTCAAGAACGCCGCCACGTTGTCGTCCCCGAAGCGAAGGTCCTTAGCGAACTCGGTGAAAACGATCGGCTGACCGGCATACCAACTGCGCCCGCGCAGCCAGTCGAGCTTAGGTTGGGCCATCTGCTCAAACGTCGTCGAGCCGGGGCGGTGCCGGAACACATACGGGTCGAGGGACACGATGTCGGGGCGATTGATTCCTCGGCCGATGGTGTCGATCTTCGCGGTGTCGGAGTAGCCGTACCAGTACAGGAACTTCACCTTGGGGGCACCAGCCGTGACGCGACTCTGGAATCGGTTGTAGGCGCGAATGTACTGCGCCACGGTGGTTCCCTCGGGGAACAGACTGTGGTTGAGCTTGACCTCGAACTCGTGGTCAAAGGTGAACCAAACCTCCGTGTCGAGCTTGGCCAGGTCCTTGACCCAGGAGTCAATCCATATGTCGGCCGCCCCGCTGCCGATCTGCTCCATGGTCCACGGACCCTTCTTCGAGGTGACCGTGAGCACCGGTATCGTCCCGCGGTCGATCCGGGCCTGCTCGTAGTCGAAGTTGAGCCGGCTACCGCCTCGCCCCTGGGCTTGATAGTAGGTCGAGGCAAGGTCGGGGTAGGCACCGAAGCTGGCCTTGAACCGCTCATCCGGTGTCTCTTGTGCTCCACCGAGGTAGCCGCCCAGCAGCGGTTGGCAGGGCGCGGCCGTGGTCGCGAAGTCGGCTAGGGCGTTCATGGTCGGCCGAGACACTGCCGCGGGACCCCCAAGGACCGAGATCGTCCAGGGGCGCTGGTGCTGCAAAGCGCGTCGGGTGGCGGGGGCCACCGTGTCTCGCGGGGTGAGGACCAGGGGCGCCCCGCGCCGCGCAGCGAGTGCTCCCCCCACCAACGCGTCCGGGAACGTCTGCCCGGAGGCGACGAATCCGGACGCGGCTCCCCGAGCGAACTGCTTGGCCACCGCCTCAGCCGTACCGTAGCGATCCGCGCCCGCGAGCCGACTGTGCCGCCCGCTGGTGGTGTGTGAGGCTGCCTGGCGGGCCACACTGGTGGAGACAGCCGCTTCGCTGCCGAGCAGGACGACCTCACGAGCGGACAGCCTACGCAACCGCGCGATGGTCGAGGCGTCCAACCTGTTGGTTCGCGTGAGCAGCAGCGGGACCTGTAGGTGCCCGGCCAGTGCCGAGCCTGCGAGCGCATCCGGGAAGTCCTCACCACTTGCCAGGAACACTTTGGGCAGACCAGCTGAGTACTTCGCGGCCAGCGCTGCGGACGTGGCGTAGCGATCAAGGCCCGCGACCCGCTCAACCTGACCACTCACGGCATAGCGGCGCAGCTGCTGGGCGGCCCGTTCCGACACTGCTGACGGGCCACCGACGATGACCAGCCTGGTTGCGCGCAACCGCTTGAGGGCAAGCACCGTGTCCAGCGGAACCGCGTCCCGGGTGGTCAGCAGAACCGGAGCATTGACAGCACCGGCCCGACCGGAGGCGGAGACGGCATCGGCATACGTCTGGCCGCTGACGACGAAGACCACTGCCTGACCACTGGGCCAGGCCTGCGAGACAGCCGCCGCTGTGGCATAACGATCGCTGCCCGAGACCCTGGTCACGTTTGCGCCGCTGTCGACGCATGACGTGTCCGCAGGCACCGCCCGAGCTGGAGCAACCGTGGCCTGCGGGCCTGTGGCAGCAACGGGTGAAGCCAAGAGCAGCAGCGCCGTGAAGACGCTGACAATCAAACGAAACATGAACATGGATCCCCCTGAAGAAGTTCTTTGCCTCCTTTACATAGTGCGGCACGTCTGCGGGGTCCATACGTCGCGCGGGACAGTTCGGAACCGAGAATTGACGACAAAAGAATGAGCATGACTGACACTTGACCAGTAGATGACAAAGCGCCTGCTCAATCTGGCAAGTGATCACGGTCTCGCATGTGCACAAACGCGGATGAACCTCGCTCCATCCCGCCCATAGGAGGTGACGGTCGTGACGTCGGCTACGCGCCGCTAGCTCTCGGTCTCGTGACCACTCTCCGCCCCCCTCGAGGTGTCGTGCGGACGGGCGACCAACGGACGCTCCCACGGTCGCAGAGCCATCTGAGACACCTCGACCACAGCCTCGCTGCTCTCCTGGTTGTCATCCCCCCCAAGCTGCGTCTGCACAGGGAACACGGCGTCTGGCAAGGTGACCACGTTGCCGGCCCTGTGTCGTGGCTAAGGGGACAGTGTCCCTAGCAAACCGGCCGGGCGCCGCGCAAAGTCCCTAGCAAAATGGGGTGGGGGGGCGAGCGTCCTAGCCGGACGTCAGCAGGTGCGCGACGGTCGAGGGTATGGCGTCGGCGACGGCCGCCGCGCGCACCGGACCCCCTGGGTTGGCCCGGTGCGCCGCCTCGCCGTGCACCAGGGCCGCGAGTGCCCCCGCGTCGCTCGGCGACAGTCCTGCCGCTAGCAGGGTGCCGCACAGCCCAGCCAGCACATCTCCGGCCCCTGCGGTGGCAAGCCACGAGGGAGCATCCGCCTGGACCCGGACCGGGTGGGCCGGATCAGGCGAGAGCACCACCGTGGTGGAACCTTTGAGCAGCACAGTGCACCCGGTCAGCTCGGCGGCCCGCCGGGCGTGGCCGACCGGGTCAGCCTGCACCTGCTCCCGGTGCACCTCACCGCGCCCGTCAAGCCGACTGAGCAGCCGGGCAAGCTCGCCGGCATGTGGGGTGAGCAGCGTGGATGCCTCGCGGCGACCGGTCACCAGCTCCAGCGCCCCAGCGTCGACGACGCACGGCTCGGCAGCGGCCAAAGCCTCGTGAATCGCGGCCACCTGAGCCGCCCCGGCGTCGCTGTCGTCACCCGCGTCCACTCCGGGCCCAAGGACCCACGCCTGCACCCGGCCGGGGCCGGGGACCACCTCAGGGCAGGCGTGCAGCACATGGTCAGTGGGGGTCGGCGGCCCGACGTAGCGCACCATCCCCACTCCGGCCTGCACCGCAGCGCGGGTGCACAGCACCGCCGCGCCCGGGTAGGACTCCCCGCCGGCGACCACCCCGAGCACGCCACGCGAGTACTTGTCGTCACCCGGCCCGGGCACCGGCCACCGCGACCCCACGTCACCCCGCTCAAGGCGCTGGACGGCCGGAGGCAAAGACACCGGCAGCTGTAGCCCGATGTCGACCACACTCAACCGTCCTACTGCGGGCTCGGTGGCTGGCAGCAGATGCACCGGCTTGGGCACCCCGAAGGTGACCGTCTCGTCGGCGAAGAGCGCAGAGTCCAGACGCTCCAGGCCCATCGGGTCGGCCCCGCTGGGTAGGTCGACGGCGATGACGTAGGAGGAGGGCACCACCGCCTCGGCCAGCGCTGCCATGGCACCCCGCAGCCCGCTGCGCCCACCGATCCCCAGCAGGCCGTCGACGACCAGATCGGCCTCACGCAGCAGTCCGGTCACCCGGTCGGGAAGAGCGTCGGCGTCCTCGGCCACCCGGTGCACCGGTACCCCGGCCTGTGCGACCGCGGCCGCCCCTCCGGTATGCGGCTGGTCAGTCACCGTGACCACGTCGACCCGCAGCCGGTCGGCGAGCTGCGCCGCGGCATACAGTGCGTCGCCGCCGTTGTTGCCGCCGCCCGCCAGGACGAGCACACTGTGCGCTCCCCGTTGCTGTGCCCTGGCCCAGGTGAGCTCAGCCAGACCGGTCGCCGCGCGACGCATCAGCTCCCCCTCCGGGAGCTCGGCCAGCAGCGCAGCCTCGGCATCGCGCACCTGCTGCACGGCATACGCCTGAATCATGGCGACCTCATCCCTCGGCGACGACGACGGCCGAAGCGATGCCTGCGTCATGGGACATCGACAGGTGGAAGTCGCGGATGCCCAAGTCGTCGGCGCGGGCCCGAACGGTGCCACTGACCTGCAACAACGGCCGGCCGCCCTCCTCGCGGGTCACGGTGGCGTCCTGCCAGCGCAGCCCGACCGGAGCGCCGAGGCACTTGGCCAGCGCCTCCTTGGCAGCGAACCGCGCGGCCAACGACTGCGGCCCCAACCCCTGCTCAACCTCGGTGAACAACCGCTGCGCCAACCGCGGGGTGCGCTCCAGGCGGTCGGTGAACCGCGCGATGTCCACGACGTCGATCCCGACACCGATGATCATCGACGCCACCCCGAGGCGGGCACATCACTCACTCGACGGTGACCGACTTGGCCAGGTTGCGCGGCTGGTCGACGTCCAGTCCCTTCGCGGTCGACAGGTGCAGCGCAAAGACCTGCAGCGGGACGACGGTGAGCAACGGTGCCAGCAGCGGCGAGGTCCGCGGCACCCGGATCACCTCGTCGGCAAAGGGCACGACGTCCTGGTCACCTTCCTCCGCGATCACCAGGGTTCGCGCCCCGCGAGCCCGGATCTCCTGAATGTTGGAGACGACCTTGCCGTGCAGCCCGTGCTCGGCGTCCGGCGAGGGCACGATGATGAAGACCGGCTGCCCCGGCTCGATCAGCGCGATGGGGCCGTGCTTGAGCTCGCCCGCAGCGAACCCCTCGGCGTGGATGTAGGCCAGCTCCTTGAGCTTGAGCGCGCCCTCCATCGCGACCGGGTACCCAACGTGGCGGCCCAGGAAGAGCACCGAGCGCGTGTCGGACATGAAGGAGGCGATCTCGATGACCCGCTGCATACCATCGAGCACGGTCTGGATCTGGTCGGGTATGCCGTGCAGCTCGCTGAGCACCTCGGCCGCCACCCGGCCGAAGTCGCCGCCGCGCAGCTGAGCCAGGTAGAGACCGAGGATGTAGCTGGCGGTGATCTGGGCCAGGAAGGCCTTGGTGGAGGCGACCGCGATCTCAGGGCCGGCGTGGGTGTAGAGGACGGCGTCGGACTCCCGCGGGATCGTCGAGCCGTGCGTGTTACAGATCGAGACGGTCTTGGCACCCAGCTCGACGGCGTGGCGCACCGCCATCAGTGTGTCCATCGTCTCGCCCGACTGGGAGATCGAGACGACCAGGGTATGCCGATCGATCACCGGGTCGCGGTAGCGGAACTCGTGCGCGAGCTCGACCTCGACCGGGATCCGGGTCCAGCGCTCGATGGCGTACTTGGCCACCATCCCGGCATACGCCGCGGTGCCGCAGGCGACGATGACGATCTTGGTGATCTGGCGCAGCTCCTCCTCGCTGATGCTCATCTCGTCCAGCACCAGTGCCCCCCGCTCGTCGGTGCGGCCCAGGAGGGTGTCGCGCACCGCGTGCGGCTGCTCGTGGATCTCCTTGTCCATGAAGGTGTCGAAGCCACCCTTCTCAGCAGCGGCGGCGTCCCAGGTGACCTCGTAGGCCTTGCCGTCGCTGGGCGTGCCGTCGAAGTCGATCACCGAGTAGGTGTCGGCCGTGATGGTGACGATCTGGTCCTGGCCCAGCTCCAGGGCGTGCCGGGTGTAGCCGATGAACGCGGCGACGTCGGAGCCAAGGAAATTCTCCCCCTCCCCCAGCCCGACGACGAGGGGGGAGTTGCGCCGCGCTCCGACGACCGTGTGCGGTGCCTTTGCGTGGACGGCGAGCAGGGTGAACGCCCCCAGCAAGCGGGCCACCACCTCCTGCATCGCCGAGGTCAGGTCACCGGTGCGCTCGAACGCCCGGTCCAGCAGGTGCGCCACGACCTCGGTGTCGGTCTCGGAGATGAACTGCGCCCCGTCTGCTTCCAGCTCGCCCTTGAGGGTGTGGAAGTTCTCGATGATGCCGTTGTGCACCAGGGCAAGCCCACTGTCGGGCCCTCCGCGGTGCGGGTGTGCGTTGGCGTCGGTGGGCCCACCATGGGTCGCCCAGCGGGTGTGGCCGATGGCGGTCGCGGTCTGCGGTGGCGGCATGTCGTGCAGGGCTGTGCGCAGGTTGGTCAGCTTGCCGGCCCGCTTCTGGGTGATAACGGCCCCATCGGTGGCCAGGGCGACCCCGGCCGAGTCGTATCCCCGGTACTCCAGCCTCCCCAGACCCTCCATCACCACATCGAGCGCCCGGTCCGACGTCTCCGGGCCCACATAACCCACGATTCCGCACATGCGGGTCACACTATCCGCCGGGGACGCTCCTCCCGTGGACGGTCCACGGGGCGCGGCGACACCCCATACGTGAGGCAGGGGGCACAATGTGCGGCATGTCGTCCGCCGATGCCTGGCTGCCCTCCGCCTACGTCGAGCTCGACCGCGTCGCGTGGGCCCGGCTGCGCGACCAGACCCCGATGCACCTGGACGCCGCCGACGTGGAGCGGCTGCAGGGGCTGGGAGACCGCCTCGACATGGCTGAGGTGGAGCAGGTCTACCTCCCGCTCTCGAGACTGCTGTCGTTCTACGAGCGCGCCACCGAGGGGCTGCACCAGGTGACCAGCGACTTCCTCGGCGAGCGCCGCCGCCGCACGCCGTTCGTCATCGCTGTGGCCGGGTCGGTCGCGGTGGGCAAGTCGACGACGGCGCGCATCCTGAAGGAGGTCATCTCCCGGTGGGAGTCGGCACCTGAGGTGGAGCTGGTGACCACTGACGGGTTCCTGCTGCCCAACGAGGTGCTCGCCGAGCGCAACCTGATGGCGCGCAAGGGCTTCCCCGAGTCCTTCGACCGCCGGGCGCTGCAGCGCTTCGTCGCCGAGGTCAAGGCCGGCAAGGCGCAGGTGCGCGCACCCGTCTACTCCCACCTCACGTACGACATCGTGCCCGGCGCGGAGACCGTGGTCCGCCGCCCGGACGTGCTCATCGTCGAAGGTCTCAACGTGCTGCAGCCGCCCCGAAGGCACCACGACGGTCGGACCGGGACGGCGGTCAGCGACTTCTTCGACTTCTCGGTGTATGTCGACGCTCACGTAGACGACATCAAGTCGTGGTACGTCGAGCGCTTCCTAAGTCTGCGGGAGACCGCGTTCGCGCAGCCCGGATCCTACTTCCAGCGCTACGCCAGCCTCTCCGACGAAGCGGCCCTGGACATCGCGGATAACATCTGGGAGGCCATCAACGCCCCTAACCTGCGTGACAACATCCTGCCCACCCGGGGGCGGGCCACCCTGGTGCTGTCCAAGGGGGCCGACCACTCAGTGCGGCGGATCCGGCTGCGCCGGCTCTGAGCCCAGGGGCACGGCACGGCACCGGGTCGCTCCGGCTGGTCTCAGCCCACCCGGGGGTGCGCGAGCTCCTCGCCCCGAGCAGACTGCAGGGTATGCACAGCTCACCAGCACCGCGGACTCGCACCGAGCACGACAGCATGGGAGAGATCGAGGTCCCCTCCGATGCGCTCTACGGGGCGCAGACGGCCCGGGCGGTGCGCAACTTCCCCATCTCGGGACAGCCGGTGCCGACGCCGATCGTGCACGCACTGGCGCGCATCAAGCAGGCCGCGGCACGCGTCAACGCTGACCTCGGGGTGCTCGGCGCGGATCTGGCCGAGGCGATCGCTGAGGCCGCCGAGCAGGTCGCCCTCGGTGCGCACGATGAGCACTTCCCCGTTGACGTCTACCAGACCGGCTCGGGCACCTCGACCAACATGAACGTCAACGAGGTCATTGCCCGATTGGCCAGTCAAGGTAGCGGTCTGCAGGTGCACCCCAACGACCACGTCAACGCCGGGCAGTCCAGCAACGACACCTTTCCTACAGCCCTTCGCATCGTCGCCGTCGACCACTCACTCAGCGTCCTGGATCCGGGTCTGGCCGCACTGCAGCAGGCGCTGCACGACAAGGCCGAGGAGCTCGCCGACGTGGTCAAGGCAGGGCGCACCCACCTGATGGATGCCGTCCCGGTGACCCTGGGACAAGAGCTCACCGGCTACGCCCGGCAGATCGAGCTCGGTCGGGAGCGTCTGGCACAGGCCGTCGTCGGCGCCGCCGAGCTCCCGTTGGGCGGCACCGCGGCCGGCACCGGACTGAACGCGCACCCGGACTTCGCGCCGCGGGTCATCGCCGCCCTCTGCGAGGAGCTCGACCTGGAGCTGCGGGAGGCCGCCGACCACTTCGAGGCGCAGTCCACCCAGGACGCGCTGGTCGCCCTGTCCGGGGCCACCCGGGTGCTGGCGGTGTCCCTGACCAAGATCTGCAACGACCTTCGTTGGATGGGCTCCGGGCCCCGTGCCGGGCTCGGCGAGATCCGCATACCCGACCTGCAGCCGGGATCCAGCATCATGCCCGGCAAGGTCAACCCGGTGCTTCCTGAGGCCACCCTGATGGTCTGTGCGCGAGTGATCGGCAACGACGTGACGATGACCGTGGCGGGCGCCTCCGGCTCGTTCGAGCTCAACGTCATGCTGCCCGTGATGGGAGTCGCCCTCGTGGAGTCGCTGGATCTGCTCGGCCACAGCGCCCAGGTGTTGGCCGAGCACGCGGTCCGCGGCATCGAGGCCGACGTTGAGCGCTGCGCCGAGCTCGCCGGCAGCTCCAGCTCTATCGTCACTCCCTTGAACCGCTACCTCGGTTATGAGGCGGCCGCCGCCGTGGCCAAGGACGCTTTGGCCACCCGGCGCACCATCCGCGAGGTGGTCCTGGACCGAGGGCACGTCGAGCGCGGCGATCTGACCGAGCAGCAGCTGGACGAAGCGCTCGACCTACTCGGGATGGCCCGGCCGCACGAGCGAGACTGAGGGGCCGCGCCCTTACAGGTCGGCGTGCTTCGCGCGGGCGAACGAGTACAGCCCGTAGCCCAGGAAGCCCACCGCGATGATGGCCAGCACGGTCATGCCACCCGGACTGCCCGCCAAAATCTTCAAGGCGCCGTCCATGCCCTTGGCCTGCTCCGGGTCCGTGGTCCAGGCGGCCACCGCAAAGAGCACACCGATGGCGCCCAGCGCGATTCCCTTGCCGATGTATCCGACCATGCCCGCGATGATGACGGCCCGGCCCAGATCCCCGCCCTCATTGCCTTCCAGGTCATCCAAAAAGCCCCGCGTGGCGCCCTTCCAGACGTGATACCCGGCCACCGCGAGCACACCGAGCCCGAGGGCAAAGACCAGCGCCTGACCCAGCGGGGCCTGCATCAGCGTGCGTGTGAAGTCGGAGGTCTGGTCCCCTCCGCCGGAGCCGCCACCGCTGGCGAACTTCCACGTCGTGAAGGCCAGCGCCCCGTAGGCGATCCCTTTGCCCAGCTCCTTGGCCCGCTCGGCCCACCCGGAGGTACCTTCCTCCTGCGGGCCCACGGCGGCTTGCAGCAGCTGCCAGAGGGACAGCCCGGCATACCCGATGGCACCGATCCACAGCAACAGCTTGCCGAAGGGCGCCTCGCTGATCTGGCCGAGCGCACCCGAGCTGCTGGCCTGGCCACCCGAGCCAATGATGATCTGCACGATGAGCCAGGCGATCACCAGGTGCAGCACGCCGTTCATGGCATAGCCGCCGCGAGCTGCCTTCTCCAGCATCGGGTGCTCGCCGACCTCCTGTGCCGTCCCGTGCACGCTCCTGGCCATGGGCCCAGTGTCCAGGTATGGCGATGGGCCCCGCAAGAGCGGGGCCCATCAGGTCCGTGCCGAGGCGAGCTCTGGCCCGTCGGCGTGATGACTTCGTACCAAACGACTCGGTACCAGATGACTCAGTACCAGTTGTTGGCCTGCGAGTGCGACCAGGCGCCGCACGGGGACCCGTAGCGGCCACTGATGTAGCCCAGACCCCACCGGATCTGCGTGGCCGGGTTGCTACGCCAGTCCGAGCCTGCGCTGGCCATCTTGTCTCCGGGCAAGGACTGGGGGATGCCGTAGGCACCGGAGGAGGCGTTCTGCGCGTAGGTGTTCCACCCACTCTCCTTACTCCACAACGACTCCAGGCAGCCGAACTGGTCGCTGCTCCAGCCGTAGCTGCCGAGCATAGAGCGGGCGATGGAGCGCGGGTCACCGGCAGACACCGGCGCAGGCTCGGGCTCGGGCTCATAGGTCGGCTCGGGTGCCTCGGCGCGCTCCTGTGAGCGAGAAGCGGACTCCTGCTCGGCCTGGCGCTCGGCTGCGGCTGCCTCTTCGTCGGCTGCGGCCTCCTCGGCTGCAGCCTCCTGGGCCGCCGCATCGTCGGCGGCGTGCTGGGCAGCGGCCGCCTCCGCCGCTTGTGCAGCAGCTTCCTGCTCAGCGGCCGCACGCGCTGCGGCGATCTGCTCGGATCGCGCCTGCGCCGCGCTCGCGCCGACTGCGGCGGACTGCTGCGACGTCTGCACCGCCGCGAAGCCCTCGACGGTGCGACCGATGCGTCGCCAGCCCTGTGCGGTGCGCTGCTGCTGCAGGCTGTCGCGAGCCGACTCCACGGCGCTGCTCGCGATCCCGGGCACGGCGCCGCTGAGGCTGGCCTGGGCCTGCTGGGCGTCGGCACGCAGCGCGTCCGGCGACTCGCCAGCACTGGTGGCGACGTAGCCGGCGACGCCCACGGTCGCGACGGCGATCGCGGTGGTCAGCCAGGTCGCTGGGTGACCGGCACCGAGACCGGCCCCCTTGCGGTGTCGACCGGACTCGGCTCGGTCCAGGGTGGGTGTCTCGGGTGTCAGGGCATCATGAACGGGCGTGCGTGTCATCAGACCTCCAGGGGGATACACCTGGTTCCGGGCGGTGACGCCGACAAGGGGTGAGGAACCAGGCGTTATCAAAACGTGATGTTGAGACCCTGACAGGTTCTGCCGGTAGGGCGCAAACCTCAGCCCCTAGATATGGTCAACCTCACACCAAGCGCAGCCCAATCACGCGACAAGAGCCACTCAGACCACAGGAGATCCCTCCAGCAACTCTGTTACCAGCGCTGCGATCGGGCTGCGCTCACTCCGGTGCAGCGTGATGTGGGCAAAGAGTGGGTTGCCCTTCAGTGCCTCGATCACGGCGGCCACTCCGTCGTGGCGCCCCACGCGCAGGTTGTCGCGCTGGGCGACGTCATGAGTCAGCACCACGCGGGAGGCCTGCCCCACTCGGGACAAAACGGTCAGCAGCACGTTGCGCTCCAGCGACTGGGCCTCGTCCACGATGACGAACGCATCGTGCAAGGAGCGCCCGCGGATGTGGGTCAGCGGCAGCACCTCGAGTATGTCCCGGTCCAAGATCTCCTCGACGACCTCCTTGCTGACCACCGCCCCGAGCGTGTCAAAGACTGCCTGCGCCCATGGACCCATCTTGTCGTTCTCCGTGCCCGGCAGGTAGCCCAGATCCTGCCCACCCACGGCATACAGAGGACGGAACACGATCACCTTGCGGTGCTGACGACGCTCCATCACGGCCTCGAGGCCGGCGCACAGGGCCAAGGCGCTCTTGCCGGTGCCGGCCCGCCCGCCCAGGCTGACGATGCCGACATCGGGGTCGAGCAGCAGATCTAACGCGATCCGCTGCTCGGCCGAGCGACCGTGCAGGCCGAAGGCGTCGCGGTCGCCACGAACCAGCCGGACCGACCGGTCGGGGCTGACTCGGCCGAGGGCGCTGCCCGACGGGCCGTAGACCGTGACACCCGTGTGGCACAACATCTGCTCGGCCAACGGGTGCTCGAGCCGACCGCTCTCGTAAAGGGAGGACATCTGCGCGTCGTCGACGTCGAGCTGGCCCATCCCTGCCCACCCGCTTTCGACCGGCAGCTCGGCGCGGTACTCCTGCGCATCCAGCCCGACGGCCGAGGCCTTGACCCGCATCGGCAGGTCCTTGCTGACCACGGTCACGTCGCAGCCCTCGCCGGCCAGGTTGGTCGCTACGGCCAGGATGCGGGTGTCATTGTCACCAAGGCGGAAGCCAGCCGGCAGGGACTGCAGGTCGGTGTGGTTGAGCTCCACCCGGACCGTGCCGCCGCACTCCCCCACCGGCACCGGTTCGCTCAGCGTGCCGTGCTGCACCCGCAGGTCGTCCAGCACGCGCAGGGCCTCCCGGGCGAAGTAGCCGAGCTCGGGGTGATGCCGCTTGGCCTCCAGCTCGGAGATGACCACGATCGGGAGCACCACCTCGTGCTCGGCGAAGCGCAGCATCGAGCGCGGATCGGAGAGCAGGACCGAGGTATCCACGACATAGGTCTTGGTCCGGGTGGCCGCACCACCCCCGTCCGGCGACACGACGCCGGTCGACTGCTGCGCGGATGAGGTCACGGTGGTGTGGGTGCTGGCCATGTCGACTCCCTGGACGCGCGCCTGCGGCTACACGTGGTGGCGATGAGGTGACCGGGACCGGGCCCAACGACTGCTCTCGCAGGGCCAGCTCCGGCCCTCCGCCCAGAGCAGTTGCTCCATCTGGATGAGCCTCCCGAGAGACAGCACCGGATGCGCTGTCCTGATCCGACGGTATGTCGTCGGCTGGCCGATGTTCGACAGGCGCGAGCGCGTTTCGGTTCGTGTCGCGCCGTCGTTACCCGGTGGCGACGGGCCTCAGCTGCCGAACCGGCGTTCGCGCTCCGCATACGCCCGCAGCGCCCGCAGGAAGTCGACCTTGCGGAAGTCGGGCCAGTAGGCCTCGCAGAAGTAGTACTCACTGTGTGTGCTCTGCCACAGCAGGAACCCGCCGAGCCGTTGCTCGCCGCTGGTGCGGATGACCAGGTCAGGGTCGGGCTGTCCCTTGGTGTAGAGGTGCTCCGCGATGTGCTCGATCTCCACGGTCTGCGCCAGCTCCGTCAGGGGGGTTCCGCGCTCGGCGTGCTCGGCCAGCAGCGAACGCACCGCATCGGCGATCTCCTGTCGCCCGCCGTAGCCGATGGCCACGTTGACCAGCATGGCGTCCAGGTCGTCGGTGGAGGCAGCAGAGGCCTCCAAAGAGACACGGGTCCGCTCCGGTAGCAGGTCTCGCGCCCCCACGACGTGCAGCCGCCAGCGCTGCGACCGAGCGAGCTCGGCGACGACGTCTTCGATGATCTGCAGCAGGGGGTCGAGCTCGGCGACCGCGCGGCCCAGATTGTCGGTCGACAACATCCAGAGGGTGACGACCTCAACACCGGCCTCTTCACACCACTGGAGGAGCGGCTCGATGTTTTCGGCCCCCGCACGGTGGCCGTCTGCGGTCGCGGCGTTGCGCAACCGGGCCCAGCGCCGGTTGCCGTCGAGCATGACGCCCACGTGCCGCGGCAGCCGATCGACGTCCAGATGCTTGGTCAGCGATCGGTTGTAGGCCCGGTAGACCAGATCGCGCACTGACCGCATGCCGTCAACCTACTCGGCCCACCCTGGGTGGCGGCGGTGAACTCGCTGACAGTTGCCCGAGCCTGTGGTTACGGAGTAGTAACTTACGGTGGCGTAGCGTTACTCTCGTCCGATGAGCCACAGCAGCGCGGCCCGCCGGCAGGCCGACGCCCGCGGGAGTTCGCAGACCGGTGCCCCCGATGAGGGCACCACCGCCGAGCTGGCGCAGGCCGCCCGAGAGGTAGCTGCCACCGTAAAGCCTCGGCTGCGCGGCTGGCTGCACCTCGGCATGGCACCACTGACACTGGCCGCCGCTATCGTGCTGATCTCCCTGGCCCCGACGATGGCCGGGCGGATCTCCGGTGCGATCTTCGGCACCTCCGCGGTGCTGCTGTTCGGCACCTCTGCCGTCTATCACACCGGCCGCTGGAGCCCTGTCACCAAGGCCGTGCTCAAGCGGTTGGACCACGCAAACATCTTCTTGATCATCGCCGGTAGCTACACGCCCTTCGCCGTCCTGCTCCTGGAGGGCAGTCAGCGCACGACACTGCTCACCATCGCGTGGATCGGGGCCCTGGCGGGTCTGCTCTTCCGAGTCTTCTGGACCAGCGCCTCGCGGTGGATCTACACCCCTATCTACATCGCCCTCGGATGGGTCGCGGTCTTCTTCCTCGACGAGTTCTGGACGCAAGGTGGGCCAGCTGTGACCATTCTGCTCGCGACCGGCGGCCTGCTCTACACCTTGGGCGCCGTGGTCTACGCCCTCAAGCGGCCCAATCCCTCGCCCACCTGGTTCGGCTTCCACGAGATCTTCCACGCCTTCACGGTCGCCGCGTTCTCCGCGCACTGCGTCGCGGTCTTCCTCGTCGTCTACGGCGCTACGGACGCGGTGGGCTGACCGGCGGGACCGGTCCGCCCAAGGAATCGTCGCTCGGGTCAGTCTCAGCCCCGTCCCGACCCGCCTGCTCCGAGGTGGGGACGGTCGCCTCAGCATCCTGGGCCTGCAGCCGGTCACTCTCGGCGTGCCGCATCCGACGCAGCCTGCGGCTCAGGTCACGACCCAGGAACCAGACCACCAGGGCCAGGCCGAAGAGCACCAAGAAGCCGCCGAGCCCTGCGGTGACCTCTACGTCGGAGGGGTTCACGACGCCTGCTCCTCCTGCTCACGCCCCGCATCGTCGTCAGCCGCATCGTCACCCGCCGCACCATCCAGCTGCTCGACCTCGACCTGCTCCACCGGCGGGGGCACCTGCGAGCGGTGGGCCAGCAACAGCTTGCCGTCGCCATCGCGCTCGGGCGGGCGTGCGCAGACCTCCTCGAGCTCAGTCAGGGGCGCAAGACCGGCAAACAGGTCGTCCTCGGGCAGCTCGACCGGCACCAGGGAGCGGGCCAGCTCGTAGTCCTCGCTCGGATGCACCCGGTGCTGCAGGTCCATCGGGATCTTGAACCAGTGACCGTCCGGATCGACCTGGGTGGCGTGGGCGCGCAGCGCCTCGTCACGTACCTCGAAGTAGTCGCTGCACGCGATATGGGTATGGATGGCCCGCTCGGGCCAGGTGCTCATCCGCTCGATCCACTCGAGGAACGGGGACTCCATACCAGCGTCCAGCATGGCCTGGTGCAGCTTGCGCAGCCGTTGCGGGGAGAAGCCGGAGTAGTAGAGCTTCTGCGGTTGCCAGGGCGGGCCGGCATGCGGGTATGCCAAGGGGTCGCCGGCCGCCTCGAACGCGGACATGCTCACCGTGTGGGTCATGATGTGGTCGGGGTGCGGGTACCCGCCGTTCTCGTCGTAGGTGGTCAGCACGTGGGGGCGGAAGTCGCGGATCACCCGCACCAGGGCCTCGGTGGTCACCTCCAGCGGCTCGAGGGCGAAGCAGCCGTGCGGCAGGGGCGGCAACGGGTCGCCCTCCGGCAGTCCGGAGTCGACAAAACCTAGCCAGGTGTGCTGCACGCCGAGGATCCGGGCGGCGGCCGCCATCTCACGCCGGCGCACCTCGGGCATGTCCCGCTCGATCTCCGGAGCATGCTGCAGCCGGGGGTTGAGCACGTCGCCTCGCTCTCCACCGGTGCAGGACACCACCATCACCTCGGCGCCGCTCGCGGCATACATCGCCGTGGAGGCCGCGCCCTTGGACGACTCGTCGTCGGGATGGGCGTGCACCGCCATCAGTCGTAGTCCCTCGCTCACCAATGCTCCTCATCCTCTGCTCGTGTGCTGCTGGTGCTCTGCCTACAGCCGCCTGATCGTCACCTGAGACAATCATTCAAGTCTCTCACCCTTCGAACGGAGCCCCCCTCCATGACCTCGCCTGCCTCCCGAGCGGCGACCTCGACCCGCACCTGGTGGATCGTCGGCACGATCGGAGTGCTGTTGATGAGCGCCCTCGCGGTCTGGTTCGGCATTGCCGCCACCGTTGGTCGCGTGCACTGGTCCGATGCCGGGTTCAAGGTCATGGCCGACGACCGGGTGGAGGTGCGCTTCGACCTTACCCGCGACCCCGATCGCAGCGTGGTGTGTCTGCTACAGGCGCAAGACGAGCGGCACGCCGTCGTCGGCAGCGTCGAGACCACGATCGGAGCGGTGGCGAGCTCACCCAGCCGTCACATCGCCACCGTGCGCACCGCCGGGCCCGCGGTCGCAGGGCATGTCGAACGCTGCCGGTACGCGGACGATGAGTGAAGTCGCCCTGCCGTGGTCGCGTCGCAGCGGCTGGACAGTGGACGGCCAACCGCTAGACTGGGGGTTTCCGAACACGGTCCGGGTACGCACGACCTCGCTACGGAGGTCCCTTCGCCCGGACCTTCTGCATGGAGCCACGTGCGGCCGGGGCCGGGCACGAGCCCGCCAGGACCGAACCCCGCATCCGTTCACACCGAGGAGTGAGCATCGTGACCGAGACTGCCAAGGCAACGACCAGCTACCTGACCCAAGAGGCCTATGACCGGCTCAACGCCGAGCTGACGCACCTCTCAGGTCCGGGGCGCGTCGACATCGCCCACCGCATCGAGGCCGCTCGCGACGAGGGCGATCTGAAGGAGAACGGCGGATACCACGCGGCCAAGGAGGAGCAGGGCAAGATGGAGGCTCGCATCCGCCAGCTGCAACACCTGCTCGACAATGCGGCGGTGGGCGCCTCCCCCCCGGATGACGACATCGTCGAGGGCGGCATGGTCATCAGCGTGGAGATGTTCGGAGACACCGAGCAGTTCCTGCTCGGCAGTCGGGAGATCCTCGGCAATGGTGAAGACCTAGGCGTCTACAGCGAGAACTCCCCGCTGGGCCAGGCGATCATGGGTCACGCCGCCGGAGACACCGTCACCTACGAGGCGCCCAACGGAGCCTCGATCGAGGTCAAGATCCTGACCGCCAAGCCCTACCAGCCCTGACGGGCGGCACTACCCTCGCTGACCCGGTGGGGTCGCCATCAGGTAGCCCTGCTCACGCAGAGTCTGCTGCACGCGCTGGGAGTGCTCGTGGCCTTCGGTCTCCACGGTGATGGCGATCTGCACCTCCTGCACCCGCAGCCAGGCCTCGGTGCGAGCGTGCTGGACATCGAGCACGTTGACCTGCTCCGCTGCCAGGTGCGTCAGTAGGAGCGCCAGTGACCCAGGGTTGTCCGGCACCCGGACGGTAAGCTGCAGGTAGCGGCCGGCCACAGACAGACCCGAGCGGATGATCCGCAGCAGCAGCAAGGGGTCGACGTTGCCCCCGGACAGCACCGCCACGACCGGCCCGCGCAACGGTCCCGTTCGGCCCGACAGCAGATGAGCCACGGCAGCTGCGCCTGCGGGCTCCACGACCATTCGGGCGCGCTCGATGCAGAACAGCACCGCACGGGCGATCTCGTCTTCCCCCACCGTCGCAATCTCCTGCACCCACTCACGGACGACGGCGAACGGCACGTCACCGGGCCGACCGACGGCGATGCCGTCGGCCATGGTCCTCATCCGCTCCAGCGCGACCGGGTGGCCTGCTTCTAACGAGGCAGGCCAGGCGGCCGCCTGTTCGGCCTGCACCCCGATCACGCGGACGTCGGGATGGCTCGAGCGCACCGCCGTGGCGATGCCGCCGAGCAGACCGCCCCCACCGGTGCACACCAGCACGGTCTGCACATCGGGGACCTGGTCCAGGATCTCCAGCCCGCAGGTCCCCTGGCCCGCCACGATGTCCGGGTGGTCGAAGGGCGGGACGAAGACCGCTGCGGTGCGGGCCTCATGCTCCTGCGCCGCGCGAATGCACTCATCGATGGTCCCGCCCACCTGATGCACCGTCGCGCCGTATCCCCGGGTGGCCTGCAGCTTGGGCATCGCTGCACCGTGCGGCATGTAGACCGTGGCGTGCAGTCCGAGCAGGCGCGCAGCGAGCGCCACACCCTGGGCGTGGTTGCCGGCACTGGCGGCGACGACCCCCCGGGCCCGTTCCTGCGCATCGAGCTTTGCCATCCGGGTGTAGGCACCGCGAATCTTGAACGACCCGGCCCGCTGCAGGTTCTCGCACTTGAGGTGGACGGGCACGCCGATCACGTCGCTGAGCGCCTCGCTGTGCTCCATGGGCGTCGGCTCGATCACCGACCGGAGCACCTCGCGCGCAGCGTGGATGTCCGCCGCGGTCACCGGGGGGTCAAGAGCCACCCTGGCAGGCTAGCGCCCGGCGCTGCCGTCCTGCTGCAGCCGTGACGCCAGGGCGCCGGCCAGCTCGGGGTGGTCGGCCGCGAGCAGCCCGATAGGAGCCAGCAGGTATGCCGTGTCGATCTCGACGCGAGCCTCGCTCGGCGGACGCCAACCACCAGCGTGGTCGCAGGTCACCGCGGTCAGAGCACTGTGTGCCGCTGCGGCGTCGGCGTGCCGCAGCACGCCGCCCGATCCGATGATGTAGGCGACCTCGGCCAGCGGGCGCGGCGGCTCGCCCGGAGCCGGCGGGCGGCCATGGCGACGGGCTGCGATCGTGCACGCGAACCGGCCCAGGGTCAGGTCGCGGTCCCGTTCAGCGTCGGTGGTCGGCACCCTGGCCGGGTGGGTGCTGACCGTCTCCACCCAGTCCTGCAGACCCGGATCCTCAGCGTCCGCCAGCCCCTCTCCACGGGCCGCCTGCAGAAGGCTCCGCGCGCCCCACCGCATACCGAGATCGCCCTCCACCGTCCGCGCATCCCACATCGGGGCGACGACCTGCTTGCGCAGCGCGGCGTCCTCTCCCTGGGGGGTCAGCACGGAGTAGGCATCGGTGGTCGCGCCGCCCACGTCCAGCACCATGACGTCCTGGCCGGTGGTCGTGGCCACGACCTGCACCCCGGCGAGCACGGCGTCGGGTGTCGCCGCGCGCACCAGCGAGGCGAACAGCGGCCCGCGCGAGAGCCCCTTGCCACCGATGACGTGGCGCAGGAAGACCTCGCGGATCGCGCGACGAGCAGACAGCGGGGCGATCTCGCCGATCCTGGGCAGCACGTTGTCGGCCAGGACGTAGCGCCGACCCGTGCTCGCCAGCAGCGCCCCGATCTCCCCCTGCGCGGCGCGGTTGGCGGCGACGACAACAGGCGCGCGCAGTCTGGCCCGGGCCAGCCGCCGCGCGTTGTGCAGCACGATCTGAGCGTTGCCCCCGTCGGTCCCGCCCACGAGGAGGACGACATCGGGAGCAGCCGCCCGCAGTGCGGTGAGCGTGGCCTGGTCCAGCGGACCGGCAGCAACGTGCACCACCTTGGCTCCGGCGCTCAGACCCACCCGACCACCGGCCTCAGCGGTGACCGACCGCTCGTAGCCGACCACGGCCAGTCGCAGACCCCCGCCGGCGCTCGAGCAGAGCAACACCCGGTCCCGCTCGGTGATGCTCGGCACTCCCGACCCTGCTTGCGCGGTCAGCTCAGCGCGAGCTGCACGCACTCCGTCGAGGACATCGACGCCGGTTCGCAGCGCGGTGGGCACCGTGGTGGGCACCGCGGCACGGGCGATGAGCACACCGCCGGCCGGGTCGACCAGAGCCGCCTTGGTGAAGGTCGAGCCGACATCGACGCACAACAGGTGCGCCCTGGACCCGCTCAGGACAGCAACCGCCACAAGATGACCCCGAAGAGCAGCAGCAGGCCCACCAGCGTCATCAGTAAGCCAGCGAGCACCTGGCCACTCGACGCGCGCAGCGCAGCCGCGGTCGTCTCGCTGGTCGAGCCTTCAGCACGGGCTTGTGCCCCGAGATCACGACGCTGAGTCCGCCCGTGCACGAACATCCCCAGACCGACCAGGACCAGGACCACCGGGACACCGAAGCGCAGCAACAGGTCGCCCGCGGTCCAGCTCTGCGCGGAGCCGGCGTCGAGCGCCCGGACGGCGGCGTGGGCCGCACCGAGTGGGGCCTTGGTCAACACGATCATGCACGCACCGTGCCACACCGCCCGCCGTCGGTGCCACCAGGGCCGGACGTGGAATGTGCGCACCCTGCGACCGTGTTGTCCCCCTGTGAGCCTCTTCAACTCCAGCCCGCCCGCCGGTCGCACCGACCCGCTGCCCGACGTCCCCTCCACGCACGAGGTGCTCGGCACGCCGTTGCACGGACCCTGGGGGGAACACGCGGAGGTGATGTATGTCGCCATGGGCTGCTTCTGGGGTGCCGAGCGACTTTTCTGGACTGCCCCTGGTGTAATCACTACCGCCGTGGGATACATGGGAGGCTCCACTCCCTACCCGACCTACCGCGAGGTATGCAGCGGTCGCACAGGCCACACCGAGGCGGTCCAGGTGGTCTACGACCGGTCCAAGGTCCAGCCCGAAGAGCTGCTGAAGGTGTTCTGGGAGAACCACGACCCCAC
>JAABUN010002872.1_pt1 | contig 28743 bp, 30 predicted proteins | sample 5559311 | NCBI WGS metagenome assembly JAABUN01 (sample SAMN10711877, study PRJNA513370) | rock metagenome | isolation source: Antarctica rocks | place: Antarctica: Victoria Land, Siegfried Peak sud | reverse complement strand
TCTATCGGGTCAGATTATCCCTTGAAAAGTTGCTCCTCAGCAGAGCTTTTCTCCGTATAGTCTGACGATTAAATTTAATGGATTAAAATGGAATTGAAATCTGACACAGTTTAAATTACACTCCCTTTTTTGTTTTATTCTTGACGGAATTGCTATTCGTAAAACAGTTAATTAAAGCATTAAACTCATTCGTATTTAATATTCCGGCTAATACATAACTAACTCCAAGTTGATAATTTGCTTCTACTGTTTGTGCATCGTAAGTTTCAATTTGATCGCCATAAACAAAGGTTGGTAAATCAAAACAGAACCCATTCTCACATACTGGTATATTTGGCTGAAATAAATAACAGTTAAAACACCGGTCGTCTTTATTAACGCACCCGTGTTGGCTGCTTTCGATAAACGAAGGAACTCTGTTAGTCCGAGTAGGTAGGGAACCAATTATTAGTTTATCTTCTTGTCTTTTTAAGACAATAAAATACTTGTCTTTAGGTTGCATACCGTTGTTAAACTGAAAATTTTTGCAGTAGAGGATGTTGCCGGTATCAAACACTTAATAGTTCTTTAAAATTTCTTGAGAAGATGCTATTTTCAATTGAAGTACGATATTTTTCAGCAATGTAATTATCAGGATCGTTTTCAAACAGCATTGAAAAATTAATGCTATAATCAGTTTTAGTTAAATCTCCGTATTCAAGTTCCTGATAAACACCGTATTTCTTAGCCGTTCTCGTCCATAAGGAGTTGGGCCCATGAGTAATTCTAACAAAATCCGACGCTATTTTGTGTCTAGCAAAATCAACCATTTCATCTAATAGATGTATGTCATTATTGCTAAATTCATCATCATTAAATCCATTTAATGGAATAAATTCATCAAATCTATTTCTCTTAAAATAATCTTTGAAAATATTTGCTTCACCCGAGGTAACTTCGTTGTAAATTGGTTCAACGACAGGGCCAAATTGCCACACTTTGAAGTCCAATTCAAAAAATGGCTTACCAAAATCTTTAATTGATTTTTCCTCGATTAAAAATAGTAGTTTAAGAAGTTTTGTTCTTGCTAATTCCCCTACACGTGTACTTAAATAGATGACCGTGTTACCTATTTTTTCAACTTGTTCTATAGATAATTCTTGAGGCATAGTTAAATTGAGAAAGTGTAAAGTACTAATTATAATTCTTTACCTATGTTCGTTATTCGCAACGGTTAAGAAGTACTCAAAGTTACAGCTTCGTAATTACATAAAAAAGTGGCCTAATTGCCGCCTTTTTATATGCTCCTCTTTCCTTACTTGATATGCCCGAAATGAAAAGAAATCACTTGTAAATCTTTTCTCGTCCATTCTTGTGTTAATTTCATCTTTCTACTTAAAACTCTTTATATGTAATTTCCCCTAATAATTCAACTTAAAAACATTAGTAACATAAATGGTTTTAGATAAATACGTTGATAATATAAACAAACGATTTAAGCTTGGAAATGCAACCGAACACACTTTTAGAGGTGATTTGCAGCACCTAATTGAAAGTTTAGTACCGGAAATAAGAGCAACCAATGAACCTAAACGACAATCTTGCGGAGCACCAGATTATATCCTTACTAAAAAAGATATACCCGTAGGTTTTATTGAGGCAAAAGACATAGGGGATAAAGATCTTGAAGGCACTAAGAAAACCGGAAACAAAGAGCAATTTGACCGATACAAGGCATCCTTAAACAATTTATTGTTTACAGATTATTTAGACTTTCATTTGTACAGGGATGGGCAGCCTATTACTAAGATCGCTATAGCAACAATAAACAACGGCTCTATTACCCCTTTACCGGCGAATTATGCCGCTTTTACAAATCTTATAAGGGATTTCTCCTCACATATAGGGCAAACCATAAAAAGCCCTAAAAAGCTTGCTGAAATGATGGCAGCAAAAGCAAGGCTGCTTTCTGATGTAATTGGAAAGGCTTTAAACAGCGATGAAAACAAGAGTGAAGACAGCACACTTAAAGACCAAATGAATGCCTTTAAACAAATCCTTATTCACGATATTACCCCTAAAGGATTTGCCGATGTATATGCGCAAACGATAGCTTACGGCATGTTTGCAGCCCGATTGCACGACCCTACATTGCCTACTTTTAGCAGGCAAGAGGCGGCTGAACTAATCCCAAAATCAAATCCGTTCTTACGCAAACTGTTCGGCTACATCGCCGGCCCCGATATTGATGATCGTATAAAATGGATAGTGGATAGCTTAATAGAAATATTTCTTGCCTGCAATGTAGAAGAACTACTTAAAAGCTACGGTAAGGCAACAAAAACAGAAGATCCAATCATACATTTTTACGAAACTTTTTTAAGTGAGTATGATCCTAAGCTACGCAAAGCAAGAGGGGTTTGGTACACCCCACAACCGGTAGTAAATTTTATTGTTCGTGCAGTTGATGACATTTTGAAAACCGAATTTGATTTACCTCAAGGCTTAGCAGATACGAGTAAGACAAAAGTAAAAGTAGCTCTTCAGGAAACCGATAAACGATTTAAAGACAATGTAATAACAATTGAAGAAGAAGTACACCGAGTACAAATACTCGACCCAGCAACCGGAACAGGAACATTTTTAGCAGAAGTTGTAAGGCAAATTCATAAACGATTTGAAGGTCAGCAAGGCATCTGGAGCAACTATGTAAATACGCATTTATTACCCCGGCTGAATGGTTTTGAGTTATTGATGGCTTCTTATGCAATGGCACATTTGAAGCTGGATTTATTGCTTACAGAAACCGGCTATAAGCCCACTAACAACCAACGCTTTAAAGTTTATCTTACTAATAGCTTAGAAGAAAGTCACCCCGATACAGGAACCCTTTTTGCTAATTGGCTAAGTACCGAAGCCAACGAAGCCAACCGGGTAAAAAGAGATCCGCCGGTAATGTGTATAATTGGAAATCCGCCGTATGCGGTAAGTAGTACAAACAAAGGTGAATGGATACAGAACCTGATAGCTGATTATAAAAAAGATTTGAATGAACGGAAAATTAATTTGGATGATGATTACATTAAGTTTATACGTTACGGCCAATATTTTATAGATAAAAATGGAAGTGGTGTATTAGCCTATATTTCCAATAACAGTTTTATTGATGGTATTACCCACCGGCAGATGCGAAAGCATTTATTAGAAAGTTTTGAAAAGGTTTATATTTTGGACTTACATGGTAGTGCCAAAAAAAACGAAATAGATACAGATGGAAGTAAAGACGAAAATGTTTTTGATATTCAACAGGGAGTGAGCATAAACATACTTATTAAAACGAATGAAAGAAAAAAAGGACAGTTAGCAGAAGTCTATCATTCACATTTATTTGGAAGAAGAGAAAGTAAATATCAATTCTTAGCTGATAACAATTTGGGGTCAATTTATTGGAGTAAAATACATTACAAAGCACCAAACTATTTTTTTGTTCCTAAAGATTTTTCTGAAGAAAGTAGTTATGTGAAAAATTTTAAGTTAGATGATCTATTAAAAAAATATGTTTCAGGATTTCAAACAAAAAGAGATAAGGTGACAATACAGTTTACCGAAAATGAAATTCAAAAAATAAAAAACGTCTTCATCAATAATGACAACACTACCATTAGAGCCCTATTAAACTTGCCTGAAGATGGCCGAGATTGGACTATTAACTGGGCAAAAAAAGATTTGCAGAATAATTCTCCAATAGTTACAAAGGTTATGTATCGTCCCTTTGATGACAGATTTACATTTTATACTGGCAAGTCTAAGGGATTTATTGCCTATCCAAGAGATGAAATGTTCCAACACCTTAACCGAAAAGAGAATATTTCACTTATTACATGCAGGCAACTTTCTACGTTTGATTTCCAACACTTATATATAAGCCGTCTGGTTTCGGATATGTGTAACATTTCATCACAAACTAAGGAAACGGGCTATATTTTTCCTCTTTATGTATATCAAAAAAAACACCTACAGCAGACCTTTGAGCAGACAATAGAAAGAGTGCCAAACCTAAATATGGAGATTGTAAGAGAAATTGCAATTGGTTTAGCTTTAACCTTCACTATTGAAAAAGAAGCAACCGAAAGCACTTTTGCCCCAATAGATATTTTAGATTACATCTATGCTGTACTACATAGCCCAACCTACCGAGAAAAATACAAAGAGTTTTTAAAAATAGATTTTCCCAGAGTGCCTTATCCAAAAGATGCTGATACCTTTTGGCAATTGGTAAAAAAAGGTGGAGAGTTAAGGCAAATACAATTGCTGGAAAGCTCGGTAGTTGAAAAGCATATAACACGATATCCGATAGATGGAAATAACATGGTAGGCAAAGTAAAATATGAGGAAGGAAGAGTTTATATAAACGATACCCAATATTTTGCAAACGTTCCTGAAATAACATGGAGCTTTTATATCGGAGGCTACCAACCGGCTCAAAAATGGCTAAAAGACAGAAAAGGAAGAAAGTTAGAATTTGAAGATATTATTCATTATCAAAAAATAATAGTTGCATTAGCAGAAACTGACAGATTAATGAAGGAAATAGATAAAGTTGAAATTGAATAAAACATTGCCGCAAGTTGTAAAAGGATAAAAAGTTAATGGCAAAACAAAAAAATCAAAAATCAGAAGGCAAAATTCCATTAGATTGGAACAGAACCGTTAAACATTTAGAAAGTTTACAGACCATTAATGAAAAGATTAAATTTTTAATTAAGCAAAAAACAGATTATAAACAAAGCGTATCCGGTTTTGATTTCAGCGATTGGAATGAAACACCCTTTGATAAAAAATGTGAGCTGGAAATACAAAAGCTTCGCCAATATGCTGAATTAGAAGCTACAGATTTTAGTAGTAAGTCTAAGCAACAATTAGAAGGATTTACAAACAGTCAATTAGTTCTAATCTTCTACTATTTTTTCAAACAAAATGGACTTGAACCCCGAATAAATATTGATATTGCCCCAATTGCGAAATTTATCCATCTTGTAACAGGTAAGGAATTTAAAGCAACAACCCATTCAGATTTTTATACAAAGCTTAGAACAGTTCCTAACTTTAAAACGGATAAAGAATTAATAAACGATCTGGAATTTATCAAACCAATGTTTCAAAGTGTACAATTAAATGAAATTGTAAAAATGATTGAAAATGAAATTGATAAAGCACGAAATGAAATAAAACAGCAACGAAAGAACAAAATATAGGATACTCTATAGAGTACCCCAACCCCTTTTTACTTATCGAAACTTTGTGCAATCGCTTTTAAAAATAGCAGATAGCACAAATGGAAAACTTAGTCTTCACTCAATTAACTATACCTGAAATAAGGCAAATTTTCAGGCAGGAATTAGAAACTTATTTTGCAAACGTGGAAAAAAGCAATAAGTCTAATAACAGCAATCCACAAACAGAATTTCTTACTCGGCATGATGCAAAAAAATTGTTAGGCATCTCATTTCCCACCTTACATGATTGGACTATTTCCGGCCGCATAAAAGGCTATCGTATTGGTACAAGGGTACGATATAAACGCCATGAAATAGAAGCTGCATTGAACGCAATACAAACCTCTCAAAACAAAAAATAGGAAGGTTAGCGGCCTTCCCATTGTGTTCAATTAGCAAATTGTAAGTAAGTAGAAACCCCTTTACAATTTCACGGCAAACATACGAAAGTAATGATTGACGGCATAGATATAGAATGGAATATTTCAGCTGATCAGGCCGGTTATATAAAAATATATTTTGCACCTAATGCAGTAGTAAACACCGAGCAAACAGGTGAAATTAAAACTAAGATAAGAGGCTCAGATAATTTGCTTGATATTACAACTTATCATACGGGAAAATTTGAAACTTTTAGAATAGAGGTAAGAGAAAATAATAAAAAAAACCTTCTTAACGGAGTTAGTCAGATAAGGTATTATCTAAGGGTTAACGGAAGTTTTCATAAAAATCATTTTGGTGGAAAGAATTTGGAGAGGTTCAATTATAAAGACTTAAAATATCAGGTTATGCATCTTTGTGCTAAACTACAGGTAAACGCAAAGGAAAGCCGCATTTTAGGAGTTGAATGTGGCGTTAATGTACAATTGCAACAACCGGCACTTCCATTCCTTAAATCAAGCCTAATTGAGTTTAAAGGACATGAACGAATTGCCTATAAAAAAGATAATAAAGGCAAGTCAATCGGTTTTTATTTTGACAGGGAGCAAGACCAGATTAAAATTTACGATAAAGCCCTACAGTATAATAAAGGCATTAATTTAATGAGATTTGAAATTAAGTATACCAGAATGCGACCTTTAAAAAAGATTTTTGGTATAGCAAAAAATAATTCTCATTTATCCTTAATACAATTACTGGACATAGAAAAATTGTACAAATTGAAGAAATTGCTTTTAAGAGCTTGGGATAATATTTTATTGTACGATACAAGTATAAACCTTGCAAAAGCCAATATTCCCGCTAAAGAAAAACAGTTATTGGAGGAGGGCAGAAGCTATTATTACTGGCAGGATTTAAGAACCCAGGTTTGCCGGAATGTTTGGTTTAAAAGGAAAAGGGATTTTAGGACGTTGCTTCGTAAGTATGGAAATAACGAACATTCAAAAATTCAAGAATTGATTTCGGTGGAATGGGAAATGTTATTGAATAACAAGTACAATTAATTGACATGGTACGATTTCCCTTATAGGTAAAAAAAGATTGAGTATTATTAATGGTATTGTTTCCCAGTTAAGATATAGTGGGAATTGGTATTTAACAGTAAAGCAATGTGCAAGGGCATCTCTAAAAAGTAAGGTTATTTAAAAGCCATCAATATGGGTAGAAATTCAACAGGTGCAATTACAACCGGCGAAAGTTTAAGAATAAATATAAAGGACATTTTAAAACATGTTGAGAACGGTTATGCTTTTACTCATAGGTACTACACATGGACAAATGGAGCGAGTATTAACTATTTTTTTACTTTCCAGCAAAATGAGAAGTATTTGGAGTTATCTTATACAATTAATGATAAAAGTGGAAACAAAACAAATATTGAATACAAAATTGATATAGTGGGGATACCATCAAATTTAGGCAATGGCATTGTTTATTATTTTATTTGTCCGTTGTCTTATAAAAGGTGCAGGATTATTTATAGTGCTTATGGTTCACACTATTTTAAACACCGCTTATCATATAAGCACCGTATTTATTATAATGGTCAAATTGCAAGCAAACTAAGCCGGTACAATGACAGGTATTGGGATTTAGATAAGGTTGTTAATAGAATAGAAAGTAACGGTCTTAAAACCAAGTATAAAGGCAGACCTACAAAAATTAAAGAGAGGCTTAATTACTTGCAAGAACAAAGGGATTATTATGATTTTAAAAGATGGACTGTTTGGCCTAAAAGATTAATGGCTAATTTAGGGATATAGTTTTCTGTTTGTGTGTCGTAAATTAGCTACAACAACGTGTTATATTTCCTTATAATTTTGTCGGAACAATATTTATCTTGGTACTTTCAACAAATCGATTATTTTTTCGTTCTAATGCTGTCACAGCAATCGTTGAGGAAAAGTAAATAAACATAATAAATGGCAAGAGTTAGAATACCCGCTGCTGCACGTTCAGGATTTGAAGCAATTTCAAAATTAAGTGAAGAACAAGTTAACGCTATAGCGGATTATTTAGACAAGATGCCAGTAGGCACAAGAATGGAAGATATAGAAGCCTTTTTATCTTCTAATTTAAACATACAGCAATCTCCGAACATTGTTTATACGTTTAGAAGTTTTGCTGAATTGTTACAACCTGCTAACGTAGATCCTGATGTATTAGCAGAGAAGCTGACTTCTTCGTATAAAGAACAAGTTGGCCAGGATTTTTCTGAAATAGATGAAAATAATTTGAGGAAAAACTTAGGTTTGATTTTTAATCATTCCATTAACTTGAAGTTGACTTTGAAAGCGTACGACTTAATTGGAGACACTAATTATATATTTACGGGATCTAAAATCATAAGTGACATTAGATTAGTTTTTAATGACAACATAGAGACAAAGGATGTAAAAAGAAACGCTCTTATAGTACACCAGATGCATTTTGAATATTATAAAGAGAGAAATAGAAGAATTGAATTTAAATTGGATTTGTCTGACCTGAAAAAAATAAAAGCGGATATAGAGCGAGCGATAAACAAAGAAGACGTTATAAAGAAGGATTATAGCGAGGTTTTTAATTTTCTAAATTTACGTAGCGATGAAGAATTATAATTCTCCTGAAAATTTTAAGACCAGCCAAGAAAAATATGTACGTTACGAGTGGGAGGAAATCTATAAATACAGGCCAATAGGATTTATAGGCGATTGCCCAAGAGACGTGCTTCAGAGCAAGTTACAGCCGGTTGAAAAACTCGTTGTATATATTGATATTAACGGGGTAAGCTGTTCTGTTTCTGCTAAATTGAGTGATATTGTTTTTTCAATTGATCAATCAAAAGCAATCCTTGAATTAGAAGAAGACTGGAATGGCGATAACGCGGAAAGAATACTACCAGAAACGTGGAGAAAGGCAGCAGTCTTTCTGATGAACTATTCTAAATATATCTTAGAGAACTTTAGCACTATCATTAAATCTCCGGAAATAAATCCATGTATGAATGGTTCAATTGATTTAGTTTGGAGGACTAAAGCCGCGAGGCTGTTGATAAACGTAAAGCCTGCCGGTAACCCGATAATTGCTTCCTATTATGGGGATTTGTATAATAATAGACAGGCAATAAAAAGCACTATTGAAGACGAGACTGTTATTGAGCACTTAGCCTTTTGGATGAAAAACCTTGCTTAAATGGAAGTTGTTATTGTGGAAGATATTCCAAATGAAGACTACGTTTTCAGGAATATACATTGTGCTCAACATAAAAAATGGAAGGCTAAAAGAACACCCAATGAAAGTGATTTCAGTTTAAGACCCGGTGAGGACGGCTTATCAGTAAATTGGGATAAGTATTGCAGCTTAGCTCATGCCTTTATATTAGTAGGAATTCAAAAGGATAGAAATTTACAATTTCGAAACCCAGCAGAATTTAAGATTATTAAACTAAATATTGGCGAGGTAAGGAATTTGAGTACATTAGGGATGGAAGTTGATGTTAGGCATGATCCTTTACAAGATAATAAGGCACACTCATTAATATGTTATGAAGACGCGGAAGAGATAAGACTAAAGTTATGCGATTTGGTATCAAATACTGAACAGCCCCTACTTACTATAGACTTTGAATTGATTAATAACCAGTTAGAAGAAAGACGAATCGCGATAGGTTAAGTCTGTTTTGAACACTTTAAGAAAATATTTTACTTAACTTCCCCATTCTTTTTTTCGTACTTCTTCACAAAATCACTCAATGCCTCCAATAAAATATCTTTGAACTTTCTATCCCAATAGGCAATTCGATCAACCTTGTAAGATAAATCTTAATAATACGCCGATTTGGCGGCAGATTGCTGAAATCAGAATGATTTAAGACTTTATCCAACCTTTTGAACCAAAATCCTATTAAGATCAAACCGAGTGTACCCCTACTTGTACCCCAAATAGAATAAGCCATTGTAACTGTTTCATTTACAATGGCTTATTCTATTTGGTAGTAGATGCAGGGGGAATCCAATCGAACACACTCTTCCCTCTCCTCACCCAAATCTCAAAATACGGGTAGCATAAAAATGCTACAATGCAACCGCAAACAAAATCGCCCGCCAAATACACAAGCAATACGCATAACCAAAACCTGCCACTATGCCAAACAATTTTCCCATTGTCACCAGCAGTGAAACACCAGTTCATTAAGGATAAGTATCTCCCTCAATCTCTAAAAATATCCTGCTAATGCTAAACCGCTTACCTGCATATAAAGACCTTATTGTGCGCAGCATTAATAGTTGTATAACGCCCGATCAACTTAATGTTTGCTACGATTTTATACTCCTTTTCAACTTACAGTTCAAAGGCTGGATAAAGCAAACCGAGTTCCGCCCACACTTAGAAGAATTATATGATGCTTACAACAAACAGGCTGAAATACTTCTTGAACGCCAAACAATTTAAATAGTATGAGCGCAAAACAACCCAACATTATCATCAGCACCACAGTAGCAAGCTTCACAAAATACCTGCTGAATGCGCCCATAGGCCCCGACAATAAACGGCGCCCATCCTACACCGGCGACATCGAAAAAGCCCGCCGCTTTTACGACGAGCAGGAAGCCAGAAACTGCATCAGTAAATTCATCCCCGACCCCGGCAAAACCTACCACATCGAAACCTACCAGCCCGCAGCCATTAACAATTAAATTACAATGAACAACAGCAACACCAACATTCGGGAAGCGTATGAAGAAAATGCAGTTGTATGCTTTCTGCTAAAGTGGAGCAGCGATGATTACAACACCTACCAGTACGAAACCGGTATAGAATACCTGCAGCACTTATTGCCCGCAGATGAAGAATGCGCCGATATGCTTAGCCGGAGTAAAATATTTTGGAACTGGTGGCGACACCAATGGGCAAGCCGCGACAAGCGCCTCATACTCGCCGCCTACTACTGGCGCTACAATGCCGAAGACCTAACCCTCATATACAAAGAAAACAACAACGCCCGCACCCTTGCCGCCGCCATCTTCCCCAACGGCATCATCATGCGCGAAAGTGCCCGCGCCATTATCCTCGATCTCTTCACCCCAAAAAACCGCCGCCGTATGATAATGATAAAGCCGGATGCACTGCCTGCTTTTGAAAAAGTAGTAAAAGATGCCGAGCATAAACTGCAAAATTTAACAGGGCTTAATTTGAAATTACAGGTACGTGTTTCAGGCGGTAATATTAAAGAGAAGGAAATCAATCTGATAATGTTATTGACAGATACCTATAATGTTACGTGGGAAGATATGGTATCTGTCAAAAGAACGTTTCCGACCGTAGAGGCAAGGCAGATCTACTGTTACTTTATGCGGGAGAAATATGGCAATAAACTTGCCTGGATAGCCCGCCGCCTCAACCGGCATCACACCGCTGTTATTTATGCGGTAAATCGTATAAACGAACTTATACAAATAAAAGACTACGCAATAATCACAAAAATCAAAGAGATAGATGAAACCCTATAAAACCAAAATTAGCCCCGATTTTGCCGTTGCCTTAAAAGACACAATATACGGATACCTTTTATGCCCCTCTCAAACCCACCAGGGCAGAGTGCTTACCAGTATTCTTGCCGAAATATATAAAAAGCTAAAAACGGTTGATGAAAAAGTAAAGCCAAAATACGCCCTAAAGCTTACACCGGCTCAGGCATTAGCCCTGCGCGTGTTGCACATGCAACAACACTTAAATCCGGCATGCGGCTTTGGCAAACGGCTGCGCAAAATCGCCCGCCAAATACACAAGCAATACTCATAACCAAAACCTGCCATTATGAAAAATGCAATCGTACTGCTAACAGCCCTATTCTTCATCTACCACTACTACCACTTTATGCGCGAAGAATGGCGCTGCAAAAGAGAAATGGAAAAGCGCCGGCGCCGCTACCCGCAACCCAAAGTGCATTATTTACAAAAAAAATATAAAAATTAACCCTTGAGCAAAACAAACATCGAATGGGCAACAGAGGTTTGGAACCCCACCACCGGTTGCAACAAAGTAAGCCAGGGCTGCAAGCATTGCTATGCCGAGGTAATGCACAACCGGCTCTTAAAGATGAAGCCCGGTAAATACTACATTCCTTTCCTCGAAGGTGTGGTAACACATCACGACCAGCTCGGTCTTCCCTTAAAATGGAAGACCCCGCGAACGGTATTCGTCAACAGCATGAGCGACCTGTTTCATAAAGACGTGCACTTCCGGTTTATTATTGATGTGTTCCACATCATGAGCAAATGCCCGCAGCATACTTTCATGATACTCACAAAGCGGCCGCAAAGAATGCTGGAGTTTATGACCGGATGTACCTACAACCCCTACGGCTCACCTTACGACCTTTTACCCAATGTATGGCTTGGTGTAAGTGTAGAAGATCAGGCGGCCGCCAATGAAAGGATACCGTTATTACTGCAGGTGCCGGCAGCGGTACGCTTTCTAAGTTGCGAGCCGCTGCTTGGACCGGTAAGAATATTCGGGTTCAACAGCCCAACGTGGGGCGTATTGCCTCACGGTATAGATTGGGTGATCTGCGGCGGCGAAAGCGGTTCCAAAGCCCGACCCATGCATCCGCAGTGGGCACGTTCACTTCGCGATCAATGCGCAGATGCAGGTGTTCCCTTCTTCTTTAAACAGTGGGGCGAGTGGTGGGAAGTAGATCAGATGCCTCACGATGCAACCGGCTTCCTGTATAAAAAGTCACTGAAGCCGGATGGCAATTACTTCTTCAAAGTGGGCAAACACAAAGCCGCCCGCCTGCTCGACGGTACGATGCACAACGAATTTCCTCAAGCGGTAAAGGAATTCGATTAGCGGTTCAGGCTTTTGTCAAACGTAACTCAAAATAACAATGAAATGAAATTAGCAAGAGTAAGCTCATTAGATGTCGAAGAATTAGCTTGTCATATCCTTGAATTGGACTATGATGAAATAGACGCTGATACTTCTGTTATTGAAGAAAAATTGTATGAAGAATTTGGTTGTGATTTAGACCAATTCACACATATAATTCAAAGGTTGTTACCGATGGTTGATGTAGGGTCAAGTCCACTAACCCAAAAGCGTTATAAAGGATTTTCAGATAGAGAAAAAGGAATTTGGTTTGTAAAAATGGAGGTCGGTTCAGCCTGAGAGTCAGGATAAACACGGCCAAATGCAGGTTCGAAACCAGCTCTCTTCACAACGCCATAAAAACACTAAAAAAATGCAACAGCAAAACATTCACGATTACCAAAACGGCACTTTTCAAGCGGCCTCCGGTTGCATGGTCAACCTTGTAAATCCTACCATACAGCAAATAAGAATAGACGATATTAGCCACGCCCTCGGCAACCTCTGCCGCTTCGGCGGCCACACCTCCCCATTTTACAGCGTAGCGCAGCATAGCTGCCTGGTGGCCGCCCTGGCGCCGCCACACCTAAAGCTGGCGGCCCTGCTGCACGATGCCAGCGAGGCATACCTCGGCGATGTAATTAAGCCGCTCAAACACCTTTTAGGCCATACATACACCGCTTTGGAAGATGAATTTATGCAGGTAATAGGCGATAAGTTTGGCATACCGCAAATGGACTTTGCAGCCGTGCTTGAGTACGACCTTCGCGCCCTCGAACTTGAAGACGAGGCCCTTCGCCAGCGCAAGTACTCCACCCTCATATATACAATGGAACTTACCGGACTGCTGCGGGCCGAAGGCAAATGGGCGTGGAGCTCCTTTATAGCCGCCCATCATTTTCGCGATACATTCTTTGAGTTATACTATACCGAAAACATACCATCGCCCGTAGCCTTGTGAGAAACCTGCTTAAGATTACTGGCAGAAATAATAAGAGAACGTAACCCATAAACCAAACTGACTTCACTATACCCTTTAATGTAAAGTAGATATGCAACTTCAAACAAACGGCCTTCACCACACCCTAAGTACTATAATGGTGTTTCAGACAAAAGAATACGGCAGGTTCAAAATGCTTCTTGGTAACAGGCAGCTTAATGAAACGAAAATAAAAAGGATAATAAGAGACATCGAAAGTGGTATTGATGTTCTAAAATATTATCCCATTCAGGTGATTGAAAAAAACGACCGTCTTGAGATTATTGATGGGCAACACCGCTTTTATATCACAAAAAAACTAAAGCGCGAAGTGCACTATATACTAATGAAGGAATCGAGGGATCTGCCGGATATTGCGAAAATAAATAGCAACACCGAAAAATGGAAGGCCAAGGACTTTATAAATTGCTATATACAGCAGGGCAATAACAACTACGAGCAACTGCAATGGTTTATGGACACCTATAAATTCACGCTCACTGTTTCCATTAAGCTTTTATCCTCTGGTAACCCCGGCACGGAATCAGGTAATAATCAAAGCCAGGAGTTCGAAAGGGGGTTGTTTAAAGTAGATTTTTTTGATAAAGCGGTAGAAGTTGCTGAAACGTGCAAGCTTTTTGATGCGTTCCCGCATTGGAGAGACAGAGGTTTTGTGATTGCGATCTTCCGTATAAAAGAAGCCGGCAAAATTACCATAAACGATCTGCTGGATAAGGTTAGCAAGACGCCGGAACTATTGAAGAAGCAAACTGGTTTTAAAGAATACATTTTTACCCTCGAAAGCATATACAACAGGGGCAAACAGGTAAGGGTAGTTATTTATTAACAGGCAATACAAAAAGTTTCTCCATCGCCCGTAGCCGTGTAAGAAAGCATAACCAGCCGTCATTGCGAGGAGGAACGACGAAGCAATCTGATTAAAATTTAAACTCTTATGAAAATAAGTTACAGAACACATCCAATATTAGAAGTACTTGAAAGCGGAGACTTTTCTAAAGTGAAATATTATCCCCGCGAAGACATAGACTTCTATAACCGATTTACCGACGAACTAAAGCTTTGGTTTCCAAAATATAAAGAGGATTTCAAAAGCAAAATCTACTACATCACGCTGCCTTTTTGGGAGGCTTCTTGTAAAGCAAAAAAGAAGCTTCATACACTATATGAAGAAATAAGAGAAAATGACATAAGTACTCTGCCAGATGTTGTGGGAACTTTCATAAATGGAGATTCCGTCATAATGATTTATAGGAAGTACAATAAAGAATGGGGAAAGATAGAAACGGCAATGTTCCATTTTTCAAAAGAGGGACTTCCCGTACAGTGCTTCTTAGAGAATAGCTTAATCCAAGATGGGCGTACCGGACGGGGGAATTACAGTCCATTGATTAAAGAGTTCAATAAAATGTCTTGGGAGGAGATTTCACATCAAATTCAACTTACCTATGGAGATATCATTATGCTGCAACTGTTTATTCTGTATGCGCAAATTGAAACAAAGAATTGCCAGCTGGCAAAAAGGTTAAGGACGTAGAGTGCAAATATTTCAACGACACAAAGTCGAACATTATTCATTTGGATAGTAAATGGTTCACAACGTTAGTAAAGTCAGATGCCTTTCATGTTCGTGGTCACTTTAGGCTGCAACCTAAAAAGAAAGATGGCGAGTGGACAAAAGAACTGATCTGGATAAATGACTTCCAAAAAGAAGGTTATACGGCCCCAGCCAGAAGGCTTCAGCAACAACAACACTAAATCCAAACGTCCCCGATTAAAAATCAAAGAAGCGCATGTCCGAATCATATTTCTACAGTCGAATGAAACAGCTCGGAATAACCGAACAACACAACCAGGTAAAACTCTGGCGCAGTGCCGACCGCACAGATGAAAAAGGTGTCGTATGGTCCGACAAAGAACTGCACTCCGAACCCATATTTCGAAAACACGACAAAGGCATCGAGATCATCGTTTACAACCTCGACCGCAGCCAGCCAACCTACACCGGCGAAGGAAGCCGCTGGAAAAAAAACTGGAGCATCGTCCGCCTCGAAAAACCTATTGTAAAAGCCAACGGCGATACCATAAAGTACCTCATGCCCAAAGGCCAGGGCAGTTACCCGTTCTTTCCGCCACAGCTCGTAGACAAGTTCGACGAAAAGAAACCTATAAAAACCATCTTCGTTACCGAAGGGTTCTTCAAAGCTCATGTAGCTTGTATGCACGGCGCCGATGTTATAGGCGTTGCCAGCATCACCCATATCAGAAACAAAGAAAGCGGCGGGCTGCATCCTGACATACTAAAACTCATGAACACCTGCAAGGTAGAGCGCATGGTATGGCTTACCGATGGCGATGCCTTAGATGTAAGCAGCAAAGCCCTCAACCCCAAAGAAGAGGTGGACCTGTACAAGCGCCCCGCCTCATTCTATGCAAGCATCAGCACCTTCAAGCAGGTGCTCGACGATCACGAGGTTGACAAATACTTTATGCATGTTGACACCGATGCCATCATGCAGGAGCTAAAGCCCGCCAACCGCGACATCGTAAAAGGTATCGACGACATCATGGTTACCTATCCCGATAAAATACCGGAGATCGTTGCCGACCTCAACATGGTAAGCAAAAACGGCTTTTGGTTCCAGCGCTTCAACATAAGCATAGGCATGAGCAAGGTGCGCGACTACTTCAGGCTGCACAATGTAAATGCCTTCATACTCTTTCACCAGGAGCGCAACCCCGCCCTCAAAGGCAAAGAATTTGTTTTTCACGGCACCAAATACAAGTACGACGAAGTAAAAGGCGAGTGCGAAGTAATGATACCCGGCGATGCAAACCTGTACTTCAGGGTGGGCAACGATTACTATAAATGGCTGCAGCTTCCCAACCAGTACAAGCAGTTGGAGAAGCAGTTTCACGACCGCAGCAAAAGCACCATTATGGACGATCATGGCAAGCTCTTCATAAAGCACGTTCCCAAGTACGAAGCCTTCTGCAACGTGCCCGATCACATCAACTACCAGCAGGTAATACACAACTGCTTCAACGTGTACAGCCAGATAGATCACGTGCCCGACGACCAGGTGTGCGGCCCCGAAGACTTTCCGGCAATAACGGGTTTCCTGTACCACATATTTGGCGAGAAAGAGGTACACTTTACCCCCGGCGACACCAAAGAAAAAAAGGTGTACAAAACCATAGAGCTGTGCCTCGATTACCTGCAGATACTTTACCTGCAGCCCTGGCGCAAGCTCCCCATTCTTTGCCTCGTAAGTAAAGAGAACAACACCGGCAAAAGCACATTTGCCAACTTCCTGCGGCTCATGCTTGGCGCCAATGTGGCCATCGTAGGCAACCAGGATCTTGCCGGCGACTTCAACGCCCACTGGTCAACCAAAAGCGTAGTGGTGTGCGACGAAACAAAGATTGACAAGCAGCACGTAATAGAAAAAATAAAAAGCCTCAGCACCGCCCGTAAAATATGGATGAACGCCAAAGGCAAAGGCCAGATAGAGCTCGATTGCTTCATAAAGTTTGTGCTCATTACCAACAACGAAGAAAACTTTATATATGCCGGCGACGACGACATCCGCTACTGGGTAATAAAAGTGCCCGTGCTAAAACTCGAAAACCCCGGCATACTCGAATTGTTTGTTGAAGAAATGCCTGCCTTCCTTTCGTACCTCAGCAACCGCAAGCTGGCCACCGAAAACAGGAACCGCATGTGGTTCCACCCCGATCTGCTAAAGACCGACGCATTAAGGAAGGTTATCCAGCATAGCCAGCCAACCATACAAAAAGAACTGACACATAACATCCGCGAGATATTCCTCGACTTTGGCATCACTGAATTAAATATGACGCTCAACGCCATCCGAAAGGAGTTCTTCAACAACCGGTTCGAGGCAAACTACGTGAAGAAGATCATAGAGGAAAACCTTAAAGCAGACCATTTCCACAAGCTCGATCCTGATAATCCGGATATGTTTGGAGATCCTGCGAAGATATATGTACCAACCCGGTTCACCTACCCCCGTTGGGAAGAAATGAGCCGCGAGCCGGGCAAGCCACCCGAAAAGGTGAGGGTAGATGTGAAGGACAATGGCCGCCCATACGTGTTTAAGCGCGAAACCTTCTTAACTGCCGAAGAACTGAAACAGGTGCAGTTAACCCCCGAACAAAATTTCTTAAACGAAGAAAAACCGGCGGATTTGCCGTTTTAAATTTTAAAATAAGCAATAAAAATTAAAAAAAATCATGGTAAACAATTTCAAGGACACATGCTCCTACGACTTTTCAAAAGCCGATTATGATTTCATATTAGAGCTATCGAAAGTAGGCTATGTTCACCTGCTTGGAAGTCAGGTAGCATTTATGGATGATCGGGCCGGACGGAAGGAAACAAATCACATATTTTCTTTTAAGAACTACTCCATTAATAAAAATGAAGCCTGCGACGGTTTTAAGCTGCCTGATAACTGGCTTATAGAATATATTTCAAGCGATGAAAACAAATTGTCAATCACTTTCAAAGTGAGTAAGGTGTAAAAGGTCCCGTCATTGCGAGGAGGGAACGATGAATCAATCTGCTCCTATTTAAAAAGAACATTTTTATGGATACACAAACAGAAAATAATGATAGGCTAAATAGTGAAAAGCTTTTCAGAGTCTGCACTGATTTAATGATCGCTGCTAATTGCGGGAAGAATAAAGAGTTTCAAAGATGCCTTCAAAGCATCAGTGCTTTGGTTGGAATTCCTTATCCCCAATCATCAATTAAAAAATCAACTTAAAATGGAAACAGCAACAACGGAAACAAAACCAATCTGCCGGAGGTGCCATAAAGAGTTTATGCCCTATCCGATGGACGAAGAATGCTATTCGTGCGACGGCGGAGCTTACGAGAGTTACTTATTTGATTACGGGCAAGGTCCGGATATAATAGACTGCCCATTCTGCGGTGGCTCTGGTTCCATAGATTGGATAGAGAGCGTAACCTGCAGAGACTGTAAAGAAATTGAATACTGGGAGGCTGAAAGCGACTAATGAGGCGCTGTCACACCATTGTTACACCTGATTTTCAATCCTTTACGATGCGGCGGTAGTAATAGTGGGAGGAGTAGAAGTTTTAAATTTTCGAAAATTGGGGTTTTTGCCCCTTTTTTAAGTGTTTATTATAAATTTTCTATTGACCAAAATAGCTGTCACACTGTTACAAATGTTATTTAAAAACGATGAAAGTCAATATAGTAAAGTGTTACAAGTTGTGACAGGAATTTTAAAATACCCGTTTCAGTCACAATTTGTCACATTCTGTCACATTTCTGTCACACTTTGAGTCACACTTTTGTTACAGGGTGAAGCCTATGATAATCAGTCACTTATATATATTTGTGACAAAGTCACACCAAAAAAGTGAACCTGCTGAAAATTTTTAAAAAATGGAAAATACGACGATCAGGGTGGTTTGGCCAACGAATTACAACAACAAAATGGCCTGTAACGGCGGCTTCATCCACCTCGACTTTGCCCCGGAGAAATATCCGCTGTTAAGCGAGATTGAAAAGACGGTAATTATAATAGAAACCGCCGACGGATCGCACGGGCCGGTTAAAATGCAGCTCGTGGATATATGGCCGCTGCCTTTAAATAAACTAACCTCGATGATGACGCTCGCCAGCCACGGCATGGAAGAAAAAGAGTTTGCAGATTATTTATTCGAGAAACACGGCTACGACAAACTATCCATTAAGGGACTGGCTATTTACTACTATAAAAAGATCAGCTGATGATGCTTCCTTTTTTTTAAAAAAGCCTAATGGCTAAAAATTTATTAACAACTAAATTAAATTACAAATGTCACAAACACATGCTTCCGCAATTGATGTTTATGAGGCGGTTCTTAGAATATTCACTTCAAAGGATGATTTGCGTGAATGGATGAAAAATCCTTTTATTGTTGGAGACAAAGCCGTTGCAACTAATGGTTATTCTTTGGTTGCTGTTCCGAAATGGTCAGGCGATTATGAAAAAAGTGAAAAAACAAAAATGGTATATCCGGTTGAACCAAATTGTAATAAAATTATAAACACAGAACAAATAAAAGATGCGTTTTCAAAAGTGCCTTTGGTTGATGATTATGAAGAAATTAGTGAGCAACTAAAATGTAAAGAATGCAATGGGTATGGCGAAGTTGAGTGGGAGTATGATGGGGATAAAAGAACTTATACATTAGATGCCGATTGTCCGGTTTGCGATGGGGCAGGTATTTCTTTAGAAAAAACAAAAAGACATAACGGTAAAAAAATATACGATTACTCAAAACAGATAATTATATCAGACAGCAGGTTTGCATTATCCCGCATTGAAGATTTATTGCGGGTGGCGGAATTATTAGAAGAAGATAAGGTAGCTCTTATCTATCAAAAACCTTCATCAACATGTCTTTTTAAGATTAAGGACGTAGATGTTTTATTAATGCCATTAATGTCATCCGATAATGAAGCTGTTTGTGCAAACATAGCCTAATAATTAGAATCCATCCCAATAACAAAATCCCGGTCAACCACAATTTATAATTCATAATTTGCCCTTATCCCCCCTAACGAATTATATGGAAAATAGAAAAAGATAATTATACAATTGTATGGCTGTAAAAGGAAATATTATCTTATCTTGAAAAACATTGATGCACAATATTAAAATTTTTTATTTCACACTTTAAAAACAAACATTTATGCCAAAAGAAGTAACAACAACAGAAAAGCCAGGTACAACAACAACAACAGAAAAACCTGCGGAAGTAACAACAACAGAAAAGCCTGCAAAGGAAACAACAACCACTACAACTAAGCCCGCTTAGTTCACTAATTGTTTGATTAAATGCCTTGCTTATTAAGCGGGGCATTTTTCATAATTCATAATTGGTCAGCTACTAACTGATTTTCAAATATTTAAGCTAAATTTACTCTACCAAATTCCGCAATACGTACACACCTTAATGGCACGTAAACATTTCGAGCTAACCATACCCACCAAACCATATCTCAAAAAATACCTTCACAGCCTCTACGGCGATCCGCTCATTTTTACCATTGAAAATCACTTTGGTATTTGTATAGCTGCTTTTCTTCACCGCCCGCTCCTGTTTCATCACCGCAAAGAGTTGCTAAAGATGCGTACAGATAAATTTGAAGCCACCCTTACAATCAGGCTTCCTTTTACAATACTTACCGAACGCCGGGGCGGGTACGACATTTCAGACCGGTATATTATTACACTTAATAAATTATTCGAAAACAGGTTTGAAGAAGATCTGTGGCGCTTCTGCATTGCCATGAACCTGCGCAAAATAGAAACAAAAGATGCTATAGAACTTTTCTGCTCTATCTACAACATCAGCATTGATGAAGACATAACGTTTGATGCGCTTAAGAAAAAAGAATGGCGCTTCAGAAAAAAGATGGAAATATCTGCGCCCCATGTGTCCCGCGTGTTTTTAGAGCATTATTTTTCAAAAAAAGCATAGCTGCAAACAAAAAAACAACAAGATCACCATCCGCTATTTTATTCTCCCATACCGGCGGGGCTTCATTGTCCTTTCCTGCTGCCTGCGTATTGCGCACTTTCGCTAAGGATTATCAGGCAATAATTCATCATTCATAATTCTAAATTCATAATTCAAAACCGCAGTGTATCAAACCGCTTATTCACCCCTGCAAACCATTGGCCGTGTAAACGTGCCTTATGTTGGCGGTATATGCAAATGGTGGTATATACCTACAGAGGATATTGCCAGCTTTCCTGCAGTTAATCCGGTTGCGCAGCTATTAATTGGTGAGCCGGTGCTGCAGCCTGGCAAATTTTGGTACGGGCCTGTAAAGGTGACCGATAAGCAACTGGGGTGGGAAGAAGATCAGCAACGAAGCAAAGCAGGTATTTTTTACAAACAGAAAATTGCCGGCTTTATACCCGGCTTAAATGCCAACAGCCATATAAACCTGCATAACCATGCCTATCACCAGTTTTGCATTGTGGCTAAAATACGTGCAGGCGGTTATTTTATAGTGCTTGGTAACGAAGAAACCGGGATGGACCTTGATGCAAACTCCACATCCGGCACGGGTGCAATGGAAGCACCCGGAAGCAGGTTTTCTTTTACCACCGAATCAATTAACAAAGCACTCATCCTGCCTGCCTTTACACCCTTTACCGGCAACATGCCCGAATTATCAATATACCCCGTCAATCAACCAGGTATGGAACCAGAACTACTTTTCTTTACCAATACATCATCCGTCAACTTTCCTTATGACGCAAACAGAAGATCAAAATACGGAAACTTCCCAAGTATAGAAGTTTGGATAGATGATGCCGTGCAGATATACCAGGCATACCCTGAAATTTTAGTTGATATGCCGGCGCCAAATCAAACCCAGTTTACTATAAATATCGCTGGTCCTATTTCAGGCTTTATAAAAATCCATTAATATCAGAATGAAAAACACGGTATTATATTTATTAGCGCTCGTGCTTATGTCGGTTGCCTCTTATAGCCAGGCACCAACCGTAACCAGGTACCCAACCGACAGCTTTAAAATTTTCAGCTACAGCCCCAAAGGCGCTGAGCTTATTCTTGAAAACAGCACCAGGCAAAAGAACGGCGCATTTCTTAAAAACCGTATAAACGGAAGAACAGAATACGCTTATGCCATAGACAGTGGCTATATAAGCAACGATACTTTTTACTATCACCGTGGCGATGGCTGGTACCCCCTAAAACTGCCAGGCACCGAAGAAAGATACCTGTTATCGGGCGCATATAAAAAAGCAGTATTTGATACAGCCACACGGCGGTTGGTGCTAACCAAAATTAACGGCGTGGATACAAGTGTACTGATACCTGCAGGATCGGGCAGCGGCAACGAAATAAAAATATTACTGAACGATGTAAACGGAAACGTAGTAACCATATCGGGAGATAATGGTGCTTCCACATCGTTTACGATACCCCGAACACCACTCGATTCGGTATTAAAATACGGAAACAGCTCAACACGAAACATTGCCATCGGCGAAATCTCGGTAAATAATGGAACAGCAACCTTTCGCGACAGTGCAACAGGCCCTGTTACCGGTTATCTTTCCGTGCACGGAAGTTTTTACCAGTTCAGGGCAAATAATGATGGCGGCTATATTTTTAAACTTGCTGATGGCAGCAATGCAATGGAAATAGGCCAGGATAAAACAGTGACCCTGCCCCGGTTAGCAGGCACCGGCAAGCGAATGGTTATTGCTAATGAAAACGGAACGCTTCAAACAGGCGATACAACACTATTTCAAAGCGTTGACAGAGTTCGCGGCGACAGTACAAGTTTGCTGATGACACCTCAAACAGTTGAAATAGGTGGTAAAAATGCTAATCTTATTTTAACCGGAGATACTATAAAAATCGGGTCTCAATCTGTTGCTTTTGAAGATGTTCCTGTAACTAATGATACAGTAAGATTTAAACCAGTAGTAATAAATAATTTAGGATTAATTGCAACATCTCCTTATACAAGTCATCAGAATTATGTTACAGGGATTAATGTAGTAAACTCAAGTTACGATAGAGGTAAAAGAACCTTAATACTAACCCAAACTAATGGTCGTACTTTAACAGCAACATGGGTTGATAGTGTATTTGTTGAAAATGGCGGTGGTACTGGCACTGCTGATGGAAATAATTACACATCATCAATTAATTTCGCAAACGACAATTTAACACTTCAAAGATTTGGTCTTAGCAATCTTACAGCCACCATACCCTTAAGCCAGAAACTTAATATAACAGATACTACAAACAAATGGCAGCCAAAAGGAAATTATCTTACAAATGAAGCAGACCCTGTATATACAGCCAACGGCGTTCCAAAAAGCAGAACGATAACAATTAATGGGGTATCATACGATTTGAGTGCTAACAGAAGCTGGACAATATCCACAGGTAGCGGCGGTATCGCATTAACAGACCTTTCAGCCACATTACCGCTAACATATAATAGTGCAACGGGTGTATTCGGTATTAATCAGGCTAACACAACAACAAGCGGTTACTTATCTTCTACTGACTGGAATACATTCAATGGTAAAATATCACAGGCTCAGGCAAATTTACTTTATGCTGCAATAGGTCATACTCATTCATGGACACAAATAACAGGCAAACCAACATTTGCAACAGTAGCAATAAGTGGCGATTATAACGACCTTATTAATAAACCAGCAGGTTCAGCCGGTGGCACGGTAACGGCGGTAACTTTTCCTACTGCTCCTTCATGGTTGACAGCAACCATAGCAAACAACTCAACCACGCCTGTAATATCACTAACACCGACACCGGGATTAACAACAAACAGCTTTCTTGCAACTCCAAACGGAGCAACAGGCGCAGTAGGATTAAGGGCAATAGTTGCAGCAGATATTCCAACACTTAATCAGTATTACCTTGCTTCAAACCCAAATGGTTATATTACAAGTGCACCCGTAACAAGCGTTTTCGGTCGTACAGGCGCAATAACTTCAGCAAGCGGAGATTATACAACAGACCAGGTTACAGAGGCAACCAATAAGTATTATACAGATGCAAGGGCACGGGCTGCAATCACGCTTACTCAAAACGCAGGTGGCAATAGTTATAGCCAAACAACGGGAGTGCTTAATATTTCACCTTCTGCAAATAATACACAAACTTTTGAGCAAGTATTAATTGCAGGTAACAGGTTAAGCGCAAACAGAGATATTAATATAGCTGGTAAAACTTTGTCGTTTAACAATACCGATATAAACGGCGGGGCTCTTTCCACAGGGAAAGTTTATGTAAACACAGACTTTGAAACCAACGGTACTGCCACAGTAAACTCGCTTATTTCGTTTGCAAATATTAATGCAGGCGATGAAATTCATTCCGATGCAGCTTTGTCTGCCCCTAATGTTTATGTAAAAACTTCTGCTAATATTTCTTCTCTTATTACTGCCACTCAATTAACAGCCAACAGAAGCCATCAACTGCCAAACAAAGACGGAACTTTTGCAATGCTATCCGATATACAAAAAATAAAACTTACAACTAACGGCAATAGTGGTGCATCAACTTTAAGTAACGACACTTTAAACATTCCTAATTATGCGGGTTCTTCATTAGTTTCAAACGGATTACGCAAGGATGGGGATACTACTAAGTGGGGTGGTGTTTTAACTGATGTAAATACAGAATTTATTGACCCAATTGGAGGCTCTCGAAGCGTTAGATTTGGACGCGAGTTTAACACAGCCGAGTATGGGTATAATAGAGGATACCTTAAAAACTTTTTTGTATATGCCGCAGGGGGAAGATTGGATTTAATAGGAGGCGGAGGTGGATTTAATTCTATACTTGCAAATCCAACGAATAATACTACTTCACAGGTATCAATGTACGGAGATAGCGTGACTTTTAGTGGCAACAAGTATAGCATGTCTGTAGGAGGGTTGAGAAAGCAGTCAAATTGGGGAGGTCAGTTTAATGTTAATGGGTTTAGCGACAGGTCAACAGTTTTTCGGATAATGCCACGAACAGGAAATATTCTAATAGGTAAAAATTACTTAACAGAACCTACAGAGTATGATGAAATAGATGTTTCTTCTTCAACTTTTACAGTAAATACAAAGGGCGATGCTCAATACACACAAGGCTCAATCCCTTGGCCACGTATAAAACAATCTTCACGGGATAGTATTGTTTCGCCTGTTGCTGGTCTGTCAATATATCAAATTGATAATAATCCCGGAGTTTATTTATACAACGGATCCTCGTGGAATTTATTAGGTGCAGGCACAGGCGGCGGTAGTACATATACATTGCCAATAGCTTCTTCAACAACATTAGGCGGTATAAAAGTTGGCAGCGGCTTAGCTATTGATGGCACAGGGGTATTAAGCGCAACAGGCACAGGCGGCGGCGGCATAACTGCAACTCAATTACATGATACCGCACAAGTACTAAGAAGCGAATTTCCAAACTACGTTCAAATAGATACCTCTTACCTTAAAGCTACTGCTGACGGAGCAATAGCTTTCGATACTGTTAAGGCAAAAGGTTTTGTTTTGCGTAATGCACCGGGGTCAACAGGCGGCGGCACAGGCGGAGGTCAACTTTATTTTGATACTTTAACTACGGGAGCAGGAACATTTGCAGACCCTATACGCCCGCTTCAAACTATGTATAGGACTGTTAACGGGTCTTCTATTTTTGGTACAGCATCAGGACAAAATATATCCACAGCCACACTTTCGGGAACTGAAACATTGACGAATAAAAGAATAACTCAAAGAGTACAGGCGCTTACATCATCAGCAACAGTAACGCCAAATGCAGACAGCGACGATGCGGTAAAAGTAACCGCACAAGCAACAGCGTTCACACTTGCAAATCCGTCTGGTACTCCAACTGCTATGCAGCCATTAATAGTAAGAATAAAAGATAATGGTACGGCAAGGGCAATATCTTATGGTACGCAATATCGGGCGGTGGGTATTACGCTTCCAACAACAACGGCAGCATTAAAAACGCTTTACTTAGGCATGATATGGAACTCCGACGATTTCAAATGGGATATAATCGGGGTTTCTGCTGAAAATTAATACTATGAAAAGATTATTATTTATATTATTTTTTGGGTATGCAGCTTCTGCACATTCGCAATACAATATCCCATTATTGTTTTCAAAACCAATAGCGGTTGTTAATGCAAGTACTCCCGCTGTTACAAGCCAAACTATAGGAACGCTGCGTAACGACTATAGTGATTTTGTAGGTTTTAGTTTTTTTGTCGGTGCTTCTTCAATTACAGTTACAAGTTTGGGAAGATGGATTATAAGCGGTAATACAGGTTCGCATACGCTTAAAATAGTTAATTACACTACAGGTGCAACAGTAGTAAGTACTACAATAAACACAAGTGGCATGACTGCAAATACTTTTGGCTATGCAGCTTGTGCTTCAACAGTGCTAAACGCCAATACAACATACGTTATTCTATCGCTTGAAGTAAGCGGTGGTGACTTTTGGGCAGATGAAAGTCCGATAACGGTAACATCTGCAATTAATAACGCTGCTTCATCTTACGCAAGCGGAAGTAATATATATATTGTTACTACGGGAAAATCTTATGTACCACTCAATTTTAAATATTATTAATAACATGAAAAAACTTATAATAATACTATTATTAGCGGCATCAATAAGTTCTTCTGCTCAACATAGCATAACAATACCGGGTTGCGTTTCAATCGGTAATTCACCCCCCACCGGCGTTAACTATGCACAATATTCAGACAGGGTTGAACCTGCTTACACTTCTTTTTCTAATTACGAAAGCGTACCTGCGGGAGCTGATAACTTAATAAATATACACGCTAATAATGGGCCGTACGCTGGCGGTACTGGTGATATAATTATAGAGAACAGGCATATCCAACAGACAAACGCCACAGGAAGTATTATTTGGGCTTACATGCCTAAGAGTTACGGCAGAAAGGTGATAATAAGGAACTGCGTTTTTGCAAGCAGCAGCGCATGGGATTTTATTTATGCGAGCGATGATACAGAGATAGAAATATATAATTGCAGGTTTTATGGCACGTCGCCATTAGGTACTTCAAAACCTCGTTCTATATATGGTTATCGTCCTTATAGCGTTAAGGTTACGAATTGTTATTTTGAACAAACAGGTGGTGGTGTAGCAATTAATGGGTGGAGTGCAGTAACAGGCGGAACGCTACAAGTCCAACTCAATAAAATAAAAAACATAGATGGTATAGGTGCATCCGATTTCCGGCAGTTTATGACCGTACAACATGTTGAAGAAGTGCCTAATCAGTTAATTGAGTGGAACCAGGTCATTAATCTACCAGATTTTTCACGAGTTGAAGATAATATCAATATAGGTTCTTCGTCAGGCACCTCCGCATCACCGCTTACTATTCAGAATAATTATATACAGGGTGCTTATCCTTACCCTGCTGCAAGCGGTAATTTTAGTGGTACCGGTATGACTACAGATGCAACAGATGCGAACGCTCCAATGATAGGCTTACCACATAACATTCATGCTACAAAAAATCAATGGATAAATACCCTTAATGCAGGCATGAACATAGCAGCAGGCTATAATGTACTTTATGATGATAACGATATAGTAAGTTCTGCATCCTTACCAAATGGAACAGCTCTGGCAGGTTCAAGCAATGGTGTAGCAATATTCCGGGGTCAACCTTATCCTAATGACCGCTTCTTTAATAATCAGATTATAAACAACAGGATAAACTTTAAACCAAGCGCATATTACAGAAGTGAAAGCTTAACCGAAGGCAACACACTTAATACTTACGCTACAAACGCTACTTATGCAGATGAGGTGCAACAATATAATAACTGGAAACAAAAATTAAACACTAACCAAAAAAGAATAGGTGCACTCGATTAATTCGATAAAAAATATATTATAATGAAAAGAACACTATTAATTTTATTCGCACTTGCCTCGTTTCAATGCTTTGCGCAATCTAATATACCGCTAAAAAGACAAAGTGGAAAAACGGTAGAGCAGGGTACTACCACAACTATACCATCTATAAGGTTACGGGCAGCAGACGGTACAATACCGTCCACAAGTGTTTCCGGTTTAAGTAATACAATTAGTACTAACTCGACCGTAACAAGTAAACAAAATGCTTTACAATCCGGTGTAAATATTAAAACCATCAATGGTTTTCCCGTTTTGGGTTCAGGTGATATATCTATAAGTGGTTCAGGTACTATTGACCCTACTCCCGTAAGTGGAAGCAGTAATGCGGTATCTTCCGGCGGTGTATATTCAGCAATAGCAAGTGCATCAGGTGGGTCAAATACACCAGCAGAAAGTGCAATGGCCGATATTAGAGACTTCGGTGCAATACCAAATGATAATCTTGACGACAGCAAAGCAATTAATGCAGCTATTTTATTTGCAATGAGTAATCCTGCAAGAAAAAGCAGTTATGTACTTATACCCGAAGGAACATGGTATCAGGATAGCGTTACAATTCATTTGGGTTATGGAAATGCAGCTTTAGGTAATAATGGATATGCCAATGTGGTACTGCATGGTGTAGGTGCATCTTACGACCCTAATTTTA
>JAABUN010002871.1_pt1 | contig 28745 bp, 27 predicted proteins | sample 5559311 | NCBI WGS metagenome assembly JAABUN01 (sample SAMN10711877, study PRJNA513370) | rock metagenome | isolation source: Antarctica rocks | place: Antarctica: Victoria Land, Siegfried Peak sud | reverse complement strand
TGGGCACGACGGCGGACGAGCTGGACGGATCCGAGTGGGCCAACCTGCGCGGCCACCTCGGCGGACAGCCTCCGGCCCTCGACCTCGCCGCGGAGAAGACGCTCGCGGCGATCCTGGTCAACTGCTCGCGTGACGGCATGATCGACGGCGCCCACGACCTCTCCGAGGGGGGTCTGGCTGCGGTTCTCAGTGAAATGGCACTGCGGTTCGGCGTCGGGGCGAGGATCGGGCTCGACGAACTGTGCGAGCGCGACGGCATCGACGCGTTCACCGCGCTGTTCAGCGAGAGCCAGGCGCGCGCCGTCGTCAGCGTCCCGCGCTCCGAGGAGGTGCGCTTCAACGACATGTGCACCGCGCGGAACTTCCCGACCATGCGCATCGGCGTCGTGGACACCGAGAACCGGGCGCTCGACGTGCAGGGATACTTCAACCTGCCGCTGGACCAACTCCGCGAGGCACACGAGGGGAAGCTGCCGAAGCACTTCGGCTAGGGGCGGGCGGACGCCCACCTCCGTCGTCGTGCCCTTTCCGGACGGGCCGCCGCGCCGGGTGTTCAGACCCGGTGCGGCGTTCCACCGCACCTGAGCGGGCGCCCCGGCTTTGGGAGCGACGACCGGCCTGAAGCCGGGCAGGGTAGGTCACTCATCCCTGACGTGGCAGGCGTCCTCCCCCGGATGAGGCGACGTCCTGTCGTCCGTGGCACCGGTGTCAAGCGGTCTTCGGCATCGCCGTCACCACGACGTTCTTGCCCCAGGGATCCTCGGTGTAGCAGCTGATGAGGACGACGCGGTTAGGGACGATATTCCAGATGTCGCTGTCCTTCAGCGTGTCCTTGTCATGCGTGATCACCGCGTCGACGACGTAGGTGATGTCGCCGGCCTGCGTGGTCAGGGTGAACTCGGTGCCGACGAGGGCTTCGTCGCTCAATCGGTTGAACGGGGCGTCTCTGCCGTCCCAGCTATGTCCGGCGATGTAGGTGGTGTTGGTGGAGCCGGCGCCGGGCACCCCGTAGGACGTGAGCCAGTAGGCGTCCATCGTGAGCGGCGGCACGAGAGTCTGCGAGGCGAGGTCCGCGTCGCTGGGCGTGAGCGGCAGGACTGCCATGTCGATCGTAGCGGCCGGGAAGGAAAGCCCTGTGGGCTGGGATGCCGCCGGACCGGCATCCGGGGCGGGCGCGGCGGCCGCGGCGGCCGCGGCATCGGTCGCTACCGCGGAGGGCGACGGCGTCGCGGCGGCGGAGATGGTGCTCGACGACGACGGCCCCGCGGAAGGTGCACCTGCGGATTCCGGCGGCGTGACCGTGACGGCGATGGCGAGGCCGACGGCGGCTACGAGGGGCAGCGCCAGCCACCGCTTCTCGGGCCGGCCGCGGGGCGGGTCCGGGGTGGGAGCGTCAGGCTGCTGGTCGGCCGATCGATCCGGGATCCGGGGCTGTTCCATGGCTGCGCTGTCCTGGTCTGGAAGGGGATGGTGCACTGTTCCGGCCCGGGGCTGCGGTCTCTCGACGACGGCTCCGGGCCGGAACATCCAGTGTACTAGCGCTATGCGCGCCCAACGCGGCGCACGCGGATCGAGGGCGCCGCGGGAACCGCGATACCATCCGCCGTCCGGCTCTGACCCGGTCTAGTCGAAGTGGGCCTTTGCGATAAGCCCGTGCACGCCGACCGTACGGTCTACTACCTGCGAAACCGCGAAGTCCGCCGCCGCGGAAAGGTAGGCGTAGGCGATGGCTCGGTCCATGCCGCGATCCTGCTCGAGGAAGTCGAGGGCATTGACGACAGCGCGGCGCATCGCGACGTTCAGGTCGCTCGATACTCCCCCGCCGGCAAGGCCGTCCGGATCGGAGAGACCGATGGGGATCCACGCATCCTTCGTCTCGGCGAAGGGGTAGGAGTAGGCCACGGACGGGGCGTCACCGGAACCCGGCTTGCAGACCGTCAGCCGGAACGTGCCGCGCAGTGAGCCCTCCATCGCTGTGAGCGCCACCTCTCCGTCGCCCATGCCCATGTGCGGGTCCCCGACATAAAAGAGACCGCCCGGCGCCGACACCGGCACATAGAAGGTGGACCCCGCACCGAGGTGGCGGATGTCGATGTTGCCTCCGCCGAGTGTCGGAGGCACAGAGTTCGCCTCTGGCGCCGTGAGACCATCGGCGTCCGCAAAGGCGACGCCCATCATGCCCATGAAGGGGCGCAGAGGGAACCGCACCTCCATGTCACCGCTGGTCATCACGCCCTTGCCCTTCTCAATTTTCGTGAAGACCGAGACGTTGCCGTAGTCCGAGGGGACGCCCGAAGCGCGATTGTCCGTGTCCACTGGCGGCATGACCTCATCGAGGGTGATTCCCGCGGGCGCTGCCGGACCGGGCAGTACCGCGAGCCCGCCCTTCCCGTGTCTGCTGGAGACCACGCCGTAGGGTACCCGCGGCTGCACCTCGAGTGTCTCGATCTTCAGCACGTCCCCGGGCTCGGCGCCCTCGACGGCGATCGGGCCGGTGACAATGTGCGGGCCGTCGATGTCAAACCGCCGCTCGGTCCGCCTGTAGCCCGCGGCAATCTCCACCGCGTCCTCCAGCACGGACGAGCCGTCGACGCCGAGCGAGCCAAAGTACCCGAGCGGGTCCCGCCCCTGGTCCTCGAGGATCCCTTCGTGCGAGAGTGCGTCGATGGTAACGGTCCGTCCAGACCTCATGGTCATGATCGGTGTGGCATGCACCGTAGGCACATAGCCCCAGAGCACCTCGTCCGGTGTTGAGGAGAGGTAGCTCTCGCCCTTGATCCGGCCATGCCCCGGTTGAAGGATCTCACCGCTCCGTCTGCCGCCCCCCGATCCCGTACCGGGTGCGTTCGGGCCATTGGCCGGCGCTCCTGTCGGGCGCCCGACCATCGGCGGGGTGGCGAGTGCCGAGGGTGCTCCGGCCACCGATGTGGCCGATAGCGCACCTAGGGCGGCCACCACCCCCATGAACCTCCGCCTGCCCAATCCGTCCGTCAGCACCTCGGCAGCTTCCTGCCCCACTACGTCGTCCATGCTGGATCCTCTCCGGGTCGTGGAGCTTCACAAGCTAGTACCGAACCATTACGGAACCGTTTCCGTCCGGATTCAGGCAAAAGTCCGATTTAAACCCGTTCGTCGTTGGGAGCTCCGCGACCCTGGCGGATCGGATGGTCAATTGGTCGGACCCCCCCGGCGTCGATCGCTCACCCCGCACCCGGTGCGCCGCGCAGGACGCTCTCCCGGCATCCGGACCGCCGCGCCGGGGGCTCCCCCGCTCCCGGCATCCGGGCCGCCGCGCCGGGTGCTCAAACCCGGCGGGGCGTTCCCCCGGATCTGCACCGACGCCCCGGCTTTGCGGACGACGACGTGAACCCGGCGCGGCGGCGCGCGTCAGGAGCACACGCCTGCCCCTCGCGATCACCGGAACCCCGCCGTCGATCTGCGGTAGCTTTTGGCGGTCGAGCTATTGGCGGCCGAGCTGATTCGCCGCGCCGGTTGCTCAAACCCGGCGGGGCGTTCCCCCGGATCTGCACCGACGCCCCGGCTTTGCGGACGACGACGTGAACCCGGCGCGGCGGCGCGCGTCAGCTGCGCGCGGTGGGAGGCGTCGCAGGGGACAGCTGTAGGCCGACGAAGCCGGGGTCAAAGGACTGCAATAGAAGCGGCAGTAACCGGGGGGCCAGAGGCAGGCTCCGGGGCAACATCCGGAGGCGGTCACACCCCCGCGCCAGCTCGCGCTCCGCCTTCACGTAGCGGCCGAGCACGTACCTCTGGACCGTCACGAATAATCCGGAACAGTCTACGGGGCTCGACGGCGCCCTCAAGACCCTGCGTGATCAGCCCTTCGGCGCGCAGCTCCTCGACGCCATGGCCGGACTCATGGCCTTCGGAGTGTTCATGACGGTGCACTGCAGGTACCACACATGAAGTACCTAGAGACCGAGCGCGGGTGCCTCGATAGCAGGGCACGTGTCCATGACGACGTCGAGCCCGGCCTTCGCAGCCCGTCGAGCGGCGTCCTCGTCGATCACTCCCACCTGCAGCCAGACGGCCCGCGCACCGACGGCGATCGCCTGGTCCACCACGTCGCCCACCCGAGACGAGTTGACGAAACAGTCGACGACGTCGATGCTCCCGGGAATGTCCGCCAGCAGGGTATAGCCCTTCTGGCCGTGGACGTCATCGCCCTTCAGGCTCACGGGGATGATCTCCATCCCTAGCCCGTCCATCAGGAAGCGCGAGACGCCGACGGCGACGCGGCGGGGATTGCTCGACAGACCCACCACCGCCCAGCGGCCGTGCTCCGTCAGAAGCCTCCTGATGACCTGTGGATCGTTCTGGTGTGCCACGGTGCCTCCTCGCAGTTATGTGGTTTGTTACGACCTTTGTTACACGACCCATTTTGCTCCTGCGGCACCTCCGGCGTTTCATAGGAGTGACCATCCCGAGCGGCCGAGAGACCTGGATCAGTGAAGCCGCAGCAACCCTGGTTGTCCCCGTCCCCCTGATGACGGGCAATATCGAGGTTCGAGCCATGGGAACCACCGAGTCACGGTGGCGAAGGCTCGATTCGTAGGGTGCTACCGCCAGGACCGATGGAGATACGATGACCGCAATTCTGGCACCCGGCAACACCCATTCCCGTCATAAGCAGGCCCTCGGCGTCCGTTTCGCCGGCCTCGGCCGCAGCTTCGGCTCGTCCGCCGACCGGCGCATCATCCTCAGGGATGTCACCGTGGAGGTGGAGCCGGGCGAGATCCTGGCCATCCTGGGCACGAGTGGATGCGGTAAGTCCACGCTCCTGCGCGCTGCCGCAGGGCTCGACAGACCCGACAGCGGTGAGGTCCTTATCGGCGGAACCCCGGTGACCGGCATCGACGAGCGCTGCGCCGTCGCGTTCCAGGAGCCACGGCTGCTGCCGTGGCATACGCTGCAGGCCAATGTGGCCATCGGGCTGCCGAAGTCTTCCAGCGCCAGTGCGGGCAAGGCCAAGGTCCTCGAACTGCTGAAGCTTGTAGGGCTTGACACCTTCGCCAAGCACCGGCCCCGCGAGGTCTCCGGCGGCATGGCGCAGCGAACGTCGCTCGCCCGGGCTCTGGCCCGCAATCCCGGGGTCCTGCTGCTCGACGAACCCTTCGGCGCCCTCGACGCCCTGACGCGCATCAAGATGCAGGACCTCCTGCTCGACATCCACCGCGCGCAGCCCACCACGGTACTGCTCGTCACGCACGACGTCGACGAAGCCCTCCAGCTCGCCGACCGAATCCTCGTCCTCGGACCCGGCGACGACGGACTGGAGGGCTCGACGGTCGCGGAGCTCGTCACCGTACCGGGAGCCCGTCCGCGGGACCGCAACTCCGCAGGCCTCGGGTCACTCCGCAGCTCGCTGCTATCGATGCTCGGCGTCACCGGGCACTAGCCCGACCTCCTCTCCCCACCCGGCACCGCCGTCGTCGGACCGCGGGCGCCATTTTACCTTTCGTTCTGCATCCTGCTCGCACCCCTCACCAAAGGACTCCCATGACCCGCCGCGCCTTCCTGCCGACCCTCGCCCTCGCCACCGCTCTCTCCCTCAGCCTGACCGGCTGCCTCGCCGGCGAGAACGCCTCCGATACGCAGGCGGCGGCCGGGGGCGCGACCGAGGGTGGCACCCTCAACATCGACTTCGCCACCTACAACCCGCTCAGCCTTATCATCAAGGAGCAGGGCTGGCTCGAGGACGAGCTCGCCGGCCAGGACATCACGGTGAACTGGGTGCAGTCCGCCGGATCGAACAAGGCCAACGAGGCGCTGCGCGCTGGGGCGATCGACGTCGGATCCACGGCAGGGTCGGCCGCGCTGCTCGCTCGATCGAACGGCTCCCCCATCAAGACCATCGACATCTACTCGCAACCCGAATGGTCGGCGCTCGTCACCCTCCCTGACTCCGGCATCACCAGCGTGGAGGACCTGCGTGGCAAGTCGATCGCGGCGACGCGCGGCACCGACCCGTACTTCTTCCTGCTGCAGGCCCTCGAGTCCGCGGGCGTCGACCAGTCCGAGGTCACCATCGAGAACCTCCAGCACGCCGACGGCCGCGCAGCCCTGGCCAGCGGCGCCGTCGGCGCCTGGTCCGGACTGGATCCCATCATGGCCGCCGCCGAGCAGGAGGGCGCGCAGCTGTTCTTCCGCGAAGTCGACTACAACAGCTACGGCTTCCTGAATGCGACCGAGGACTTCCTCGCCGAGAAGCCGGACGTCGCGCAGACGGTGGTAAACGCCTACGAGAAGGCACGGGAGTGGGCCGGGGAGAATCCGGAGGAGACCGCGGCCATCCTCGCGGAGGTCGCGGGCATCGAGCAGGCCGTGGCGAACTCGGTGATCATCGAGCGGACCAACCTCGACGTCGATCCGGCGCCGGGCGACGCGCAGCGCAGCGTCCTCGAGAAGATCGGCCCCGTGTTCGTCGAGACTGGGGACGTGCAGACCCAGGGCCAGATCGACGAAGCCCTCGCCTCCCTGTTCGACGCCTCCCTCGTCGAGCAGGCCGATCCCGCCTCGATCGGCTCCGGCTCATGAGTGCCGACCCTGCGATCCCCACCAGCAAGCAGGGGGCGGAGGCCGGCGGCTCGGCAGTGGCGCGCGCGCGAGCACTCCGTACAGCGAGCCGAAGCAGAACCGCGCGACGCCGCGGGGGGATCGTCCTGCTCGGCCTCATCGTCCCGGCGCTGATCCTGCTCGCCTGGCACCTCAGCACGGCCTCGGGATTCTTCCGCCCGTCGCAGCTTCCATCGCCGGCCTCGGTCCTCGCTGCCGCCGTCGACCTCATCGAGCGCGGGCAACTCGCCACGCATGTCCTGATCTCGACCCAGCGCGTGGTCCTCGGGTTCCTCATCGGATCAGCGCTCGGCGTGCTGGCCGGCGCGCTGCTGGGGCTCTCCCGCATCGCCGACGTCCTGCTGACGCCGACCGTGGGCGCGCTTCGTGCCGTCCCATCCCTGGCATGGGTGCCGTTGCTCGTGCTGTGGATCGGCATCAACGAGGATTCGAAAGTCACACTGATCTCCATCGGAGCCTTCTTCCCCGTCTTCACGACGCTGTACCTCGGCCTGCGGCATGTCGACCGCAATCTCGTCGAGGCGGCGCGGGCCTTCGGGTTGGGCGGCATCCGCCTGCTGACCACGGTCCAGCTCCCCGCCGTCGTCCCCGCCCTGTTCTCCGGCCTCCGGCTCGCACTCGCGCAGTCCTGGCTGTTCCTCGTCGCCGCGGAACTCATCGCGTCCTCGATGGGGCTCGGCTTCCTGCTCACCGACTCCCAGCAGAACGGTCGCGTGGACCGCATCATCCTCGCGATCATCCTGCTGGCCGTCATCGGCAAGACCACGGACGCACTGCTCGGCATCGCAGAGCGCCGGGCGGTGCGCCGGTGGGCGTAGGTAGAGCGCCGCGCGGTGCGCCGGTGGGCGTAGGCACGACGCCGTCGGCGGCCCGGTCGGAGAAGACGACGTCGAATGGCACGACGGCGGGCGCGACGGACCGGACGACATCGCGGACGACGGACCGGGCGCCAGGCGGACCGGGCGCACCGCAGGCCGAGGCCGATCGGCTGGCGTTCTGGGCGGAGCAGGCCCGGCGGCTCGACTGGGACACGCCATGGGACACCGTGCACACGTTCGAGAAGGCCGAACCGCGAGAGGACGGGACCCTCAGCGTGCCCGTCCTCGAGTGGTTCGCGGGAGGCACGCTCAACGTGGCAGCCAACTGCGTGGACCGACATGTCCGGGCGGGCCGAGGTGACCGGGTCGCCCTGCACTTCGAGGGCGAGCCCGGTGACCGCCGCACCGTGACCTACGCGGACCTGCAGGATCAGGTGTGCCGCGCCGCCAACGCCCTGCTGGACCTCGGCATCGGCACGGGCGACCGCGTGGTGGTCTACCTGCCCGTCCTCGTCGAGACGGTCGTCATCACGCTCGCGTGTGCCCGGATCGGCGCCGTACACTCCCTCGTGTTCGGCGGGTTCTCGGCCGAGGCGCTCCGCTTTCGGGTCGAGGACACCGGCGCCAAGCTGCTCGTGACCACCGACGGGCAGTTCCGCCGCGGCTCAGCCGTGCCCGTGAAGAACAACGCCGACGCCGCGGTATCAGGCGAGAACAGCATCGAGCACGTCCTCGTGATTCGCCGGACGGGCTCCGAGGTCAGCTGGACGGAGGGCCGCGACGTCTGGTGGCACGACGTCGTCGACAGCGCCTCGGCGCACCACGAGCCGGAGGCGTTCGACGCCGAGACGCCGCTCTTCATCATGTATACCTCGGGGACCACGGGGAAGCCCAAGGGCCTCGTCCACACCTCGGGAGGCTACCTCACCCAGGCGTCCTGGAGCTTCGAGCACCTCTTCAGCCCGGACCCGTCACTCCGCGACCAGGACGTCCACTGGTGCACCGCCGACCTCGCCTGGGTCACGGCACACACCTACGAGCTGTACGGCCCGCTGGCCAACGGTGCCACGCAGGTCATCTTCGAGGGCACCCCGAACACGCCGCACCCGGGCCGGCACTTCGAGATCATCGAACGCTACGGCGTCACGAGCTATTACACGGCGCCCACGCTGATCCGCTCGCTCATGGGCTGGTTCCCAGACGGCGTGCCATCCTCCTACGACCTCTCGAGCATCCGACTGCTCGGCACGGTGGGTGAGGCCGTGAATCCCGAGGCGTGGCGTTGGTTCCGGAGGAACCTCGGCCGTGACGAGGTGCCCGTCGTCGACACCTGGTGGCAGTCTGAGACCGGCGCCACGGTGCTCTCGCCCAGCCCCACTGACGCTGACTTCAAGCCCGGCTGCGCCACCCGTGCGCTCCCCGGTCTCAGTACGCGCATCGTCGACGAGGAGGGCGTGACGGTCCCTCCCGGCGTCCAGGGGCTGATCGTGGTGGACCGCCACGGCCCGGCCATGGCCCGAACGGTCTGGGGCGACCCGCAGCGCTACCTCGACTCGTACTGGCGGAAGTTCGCCTCGAAGGGCTGGTTCCTGGCGGGCGACGGCGCCCGGTACGACGACGACGGCGACACTTGGATCCTAGGGCGCGTGGACGACGTCATCAACGTCTCGGGGCACCGCCTGTCCACGATCGAGATCGAGTCGGCGCTCGTGGCCCATCCCCTCGTGACGGAGGCGGGCGCCTGCCCCATCCCCCATCCGCTCACCGGTCACGCGATCGCGGCCTTCGTGGTGCTGTCCACCGGTGCGGACCCCGGGGTGGACGTCGCCTTGACGCTGCGCGCCCATGTCGCCGAGGTGATCGGGCCGATGGCGCGGCCCTCCGCCGTCGTCGTCGTCGCCGATGTACCGAAGACACGCTCCGGTAAGATCATGCGGCGCCTGCTGACGCAGCTGTACGAGGGCACGCCGCTCGGAGACACGACAGCCCTGCAGAACGAGGGGTGCATCCCCGGAATTCAGGCCGTGCTGGCCCGAAGGGACTGACTACCCATTAACGGAAGAAAGCGGCAGGGCCCCGTCCAAGCGCCTGCCGCTTCCCGCGTGTGGTCCGTTCCGGAACTAGCCTGCTACGCGAACGAAGGATGCTCCCGGGAGGTCCGAGAGGGGGTGCTGCATGGTGGCGTTCACGCCGTTCATGCCGCTGCTGATGACCTCGCCGCCGCCGACGTAGATCGCGACGTGTCCGCCGGTGATCACGAGGTCACCCGGGGCTGGGGCGGTCACCCGTGCACCGAACTGGAAGAACTGCGAGGGGCCGAGGTCGCCCACGGAGATGCCCGCGGAGCGCAGCGCCTTCTCGACCAGAAGGGTGCAGTCCTGGATGGCTTTGGCTCCGAGTTGTGCCCGGGCGGACGCCACGAGGGTTCCGGCGATACCGCTGGAGGCAGCGATCGGCGTGACGTCGGCGGACGCGAGGTACATGCCCGAGCCCGGCGCCGAGGAAACGACCGGCGCCGGAGCAACGGCTGCGGCGTGCTGGATCGGAGCCACAGGACTCGGGATCACGGGGACCGCGACGGTCTGGGCAGCCACCTGCGCAGGTGCCTGGGCCGCGCCGGCATGGACCACGGGAGCCGAAACGGTCTGTGGAGGTACCTCGGCGACCGTCTGTGCTGGTACCTGTGCAGGTGCCTGAGGTGCGCCGGCGGCAGGGATGACGATTGTGGCACCCGGGAAGATGATCGATGCGAGCGAGAGCCCGTTCACTGCCAGGACCGAGGTGAGCTCGGCTCCGTAGCGGGCCGAGATGCCGCCGAGGGTGTCACCCGCGACGACGGTGTGGACGGTTCCGGATGCACCCGATGCCGCGGCACCGGACACTGCGACAGCTGCGACGGCTACGGGAGCCGCTACGGCTGCTGGAGCCGGCGTCGTAGTCTGCTCGCTGGAGGTACCGGCATGGGCTGAACCGACGACGCTGAGCGCGAGGCCCGAGGTGACCGCGACGACGGCGACCGGACGGCCGACGGTGGTGGCGTGGGCCTTTACGGCGCGCGACAGGCCCTGCAGCGCGAGGTTGCCGTCGATGTCGGCGCGATGGCGTGCCGGTGACGTGTTTCGTGACATGGTTTCATACCTCTCCCATGCCTGCGGGGTGAGCTGTCGGGTTCGGATGGGAGTCACCCGGCCGCGGGCATCACCGGTGGGCGATGCTGCGCGACTTAACCCCGAGGGCGCTGACAGGTGGTCCTGCGCGCCCGGTGGAACTGATGGTTCCCCCGTCCCTGCCTTCGTGTTTGCGACGTATCCCGGTCGGCGGCAGGGCTCGGCAATCCGCGCGGGAGCGCCCCACCTAGACGGAGGCACCCGACGACGATACCCAGAGCACACCGAGTTTGTCACATTTACATAACGCCGACCGGGCGATCAGCCGCTGCCTGGTTTGGTGATCATGAGTACGAGGATGCTCATCCAGAGGAGGTTGAGGAGACCTGCGTAGGAGAAGCACCGTTTTCGCGCCTCGGGCGACGGCGTTGTGAGTGCGGCTTTTTGGGCGGGGATGAGGGGTTCGCCATCGGGTGTCATCACGTACCCGCTGCCGCTTCGTCGGGCTCGAAGATATACAGGACGGACCCTTTGCCGTCCACCAGCACCTCTCCGAGGTCCGCGACTTCTACAGCGTCTATCTCCTTTGCTCTTTCGGCCTGCGACTCGGTGCTCTCACCACAGGCGGTGAGTGCCAGCGTTGTGGGAGGGTGCCTGTTAATCATTGTTTCAGTCTACCTGAAACTGTGTTTTCTCTCTGTTACGGTCATTCTCATGAATGAAGCGCCGAGCCATGATGCTGCCCGAGAAGATGCTCGCCGTGCGGGGCTGGAAGAGGACAAGAGCGTCGTGCCCTTCAGTGTCAGTCCGACGATGACACTCGTGCTGGAGGCCAGAAATCTTGAACGGCGTCTGGAGAAGAACCTGCAGGAAGTGGGCCTGAATCTTCGGAAATTCGGCATCATGGGGCACCTGTCGTCCAACCCTGGATTGTCGTTCACGGACATCGCTGATCGGGCCGGCATCACGGTGCAGAGTGTCCACACCATCGTCAGTGATCTGATGAAAAGCGGCTGGGTGACGACGGACGGTATGCCAGGGCGAGGGCGGGCCGCTACTCTGCGCCTGTCCGATGCGGGTGTCGAGTGCATGGATGCCGCCCGGCAGACTGTTGGGCGGATCGATGAAGAGGTATTTGGCATATCAACCGGGAAGGAATGGCAGAACCTCGCATCCGCCCTTCGTGGTGTGGCCTATTCCAGGTTGCGCACCAGATCCGGGGGCACGTTGAAGGGGACCAAGCCGTCAGGGCGCTGACCGGATTCGTGGGTTGCCTACTCCCAAGCGATCACTGGTGGCGGCAGGCGCCGAGGAGCATCGCTGGTCAGTCCCCGAACAAGCTCTGACCGATCCACCCCCTCGGGTCTCCGGTTCCCGGGAGGATCACGAAGAGGGCGCTGGAGGTCGCAACGACGAATCGGTTGAGCAGATCTTTCTCTGCCAGCCGTTGCTGGACGGGGATGAAACTCGTGCGTGGGTCCTTCTGGTAGGAGACGAAGATCAGCCCGGCGTCATCACTATCGTTCACATAGGAGTAGGACCGCCGCAGCATCTCCTCGTCAGCTCCCGGCGTCGGCGCAGCTAAGCGGATGTGCGCTCCGAGTGGGATGACAGTGGTGCCGTCTGCATGGACCGCTTCAAGATCCACGGGATCGGATTCGGCCGAGGCTCCGAGTGGCGCTCCTGTCGCGATGTGGCGACCGATGGCTTCGTCCCGCGTCGTGGGCGGCGCGCTCTCCCAGTCATCGAGCAGCATCTGGAAACGGCGAATGACCGCGTAGGTTCCCCCGTTGAGCCAGGCGGGTCGGGATTCCTCGATCCAGACCGGGCCGCCGAGGGATTGCTGACTGACGGCACTGTTGTTGGTTCCGTCAATCTGGCCCATGAGGTTGCGGCCGTTGCTGATCGACGTTAAGGCCACGGCTCCACGGAAGCCGGTCATCTGCCAGCGGGTCTGCACTATTCCGGCACCGATTCTCCCGAGTGCCCGCTGAGCAGCGGCCACGTAGAGAGCATCGTTCGAAGCGATCTGCAGGAAGAGGTCGCCGTGGGAATCACCTTCGTCGAGACGGTCGCCCGGGAAGGATGGCAGGTCGACGAGGCCCGGGGGCCGTTCGATGCCGAGCCGGTCGAGCAGGCTCCCCCCAACACCCACTGTCAGGGTGAACAGTGCCGGTTCCGAGCCGTGGGAGATCGCCGTGGTATCTGCATCGGTGTCTCCCGAGGCGAGTGCCCGTCCGAGCGCCGACCAGGATCTGAGGAGCTGTCCCACCATCGCTGATGTGACTCCCTGCTGGAGATCGAAGGCTACGAATGTCACGTGGGACTGCCCGGGAGTGGCGATGCCGGCCTGGTGGACACCATCGAACTCGACGATCTCCGGGGCCGCTGCTTTTGGTTCACCAGCTGCAGCTTCGGTCTGCGTCAGCTGCACTCCGGCCAGGGCACCGAGCCCGGCGGAACTGACTGAGGCTGCACCTCCGATCAGGAATCGCCTCCTACTACTGGCTGCTGTCCTCATCCCGTCCGGATCATGCCCGTTCCCTTCCGTGGTGGGCTCCACCCGCGTCATCGGACCACCTCCAGAATCTGCTCGGGCGTGATACGTCTTCCGGTGCAGGACGGAGTCTTTTCGCGCACGTGGCGTCGTCCCTCGGTCGAACGGAGATCGCGCATCCTACCGACGAGGTCGCTGAGGTGATCGGCTTCCAGCGGCAGGATCCATTCATAGTCCGCGAGGGCGAAGCCGGCCACTGTGATGGTGAGCACAGACCGGTAGGGGGCGCCGGCCCTGCCCTGCTCGGCGAGCTTCGCTCGTCGCTGGGGTCGAGCGATGCTCGCCCACAGGGTGTAGCCAGGGAGCGGGGCGGGCAGGCTCAAGGGGGACGACGATGGTATTGATGGTGAGGCTTGCACAGCTTGTTTCCTTTTCGTCGAGTGGGCTGCTCAGTCGGTGACGTCACGGGTGGCGAAGACCTGGTTGACGGCCAGGGTGATGATGCTGATGAAGACGACGGTCGCGGCGAGGGAATAGGAGTAGTTGCCCCCGTTGGCGCCGAACGTGGCGACATTCGAGAAGGCGCTGACAGGAAAAAGACCGTCGGCGAAGTCCGAGGCCGATGAAAACAGATTCTCGAACAGGGTGTAGATGAGACCGATGGCCAGGGTCACCGCGGCGGAGCGGAAGAGTATCGCCAATGCACTGCCGGCGACGGCGAATGCGGACATCCCCAGAGCGAGGTTCAGCGTCGCCGCGATGAGCTCGGAAGCGCTGCTGCCCGTGAACCATGCACCGGTGTCGACGTTCCACACACTGGCGCAGATGAGGGCGGTCCCGAGCGCGAGGCCGGCAGCGAGGATACTGAGTGCCGTTGCGGCGACGACCAGCACGGTCCAGGTGCTGAGAAGCCATAGGGATCGTCGTGGTTGGCGAAGGAGTTGCAGGCGGATCGAACCGGTGCTGAATTGACCGGCGGTATGCGTAGCAGCGATCCCGAGGACGACGACGCCGAGCACCATCACCGGCCTACCGATGATGAGCTGCGGTGTGGCCGCGCCGGCGAGGTTCTCCAGGAGGATCGGCGGGTCGGTCAGACGCGAACCGCCCGGCCTGGAGGCGGTGAGGAACAAGAGCACGATCGACATCACGGAAAAGATCGCCGTTCCCGCGATGGCCGGCCACAGAATAGTGGGTCGGCGAAGGAGTATCCGGGCAGCGCGCATTCCGTCGAGCATCAGCGGGACCGTCCCGTGGCGAGCGTTTTCATTCCCGCAGATCCCCGATCGGGTTGTCCGGTGAGTTCGAAGAAGGCGTCCTGCAGCGTGGGTTGCTCGATGTGCAGTCCGGTGAGGACAATGCCCGCCGCTGCGGCGAGGTGATTGAGGCGCCCACTGTCCGCCCCGCTCGTCGGGACGAAGACTTCGGTTGCATTCCGGCTTTCCGCCAAGGAAAATCCGTGATCGGACAGGACATCCCGCAGGCGGGTTGCGTCGTCGGCTGTTGCGGTGGAGCAGATCACACTTGGCGTGTTCAGCGCCGTCATCGCATCTGGCGGCCCCTCGAAGACGGCACCACGTCCTGCCGCGAGCACGACCAGGTGGTCACAGATCTCTTCGATGTCACTCAGGAGGTGGCTCGAGATGATGATGCTCGTTCCCTGCGATACGAGCTCGAGGAGGAAGAAGCGTAGTTCTTCGCTTCCCTGAGGGTCGAGACCGTTCGTGGGTTCATCGAGGATCAGGAGTGTCGGGCTGTTGAGGAGCGCTGCTCCCAACCCCAGGCGCTGGCGCATACCCAGCGAGAAGGTACCGACTTTCTCCCGTTGCCTGTCCGACAGGCCCACCCGGTCGAGAGCGTCATCGGCGGTGCTGTCGGGCCACCCGGAGAGTCGGGAGAGGACGAGCAGATTCTCACGGGCGGAGAGGCTGTCGAAGAAGGTCGGGCCCTCGATGAGTGCTCCGACCTGGGGAAGGACATCGGCAACATGTTCATTGCTCCTGCCCAGGATGGTGACCGTCCCGGCGTCGAGCGAAAAGAGGTTGATCAGCATCCGCAGGGATGTCGTCTTGCCGGCTCCGTTGGGTCCGATCAGCCCCGTGATCCGCCCCTCTGGAACGGAGAAGGTCAGGGGTCCCAGGACGAGATCCGCACTCATGCGCTTCATCACGCCTGCGAATGAGGCGACGAGAGGTCCCTTTGGAGGCAGGTGTACAGCTCCAGCCCCGTCACTGTGTGGGCTGTGGTCATCGCTGTCGGGAGCACCGTTTTTTCGTACGGGGGCTCTTCCGGATACGCGAAGGGTAGTCACGGCCAGCAATCCGCCGATACCAGGGATGACTGCCAGCCATTTCGCCCGCCGCGGCAGCGGAAGGATGAGGGCGAGGGCGATCGTCGAGATGTAGAGCACACCGTGCACTGGCCCGCCGCTCGAGGTCACGGCTGGTATGTGAGCGGTGAACCTGTTCACGAGGATCACCGTCAGCGAGAGCGCCTCGAGTATCGACGCTACTTCCAGGGCAATGAATCCGGAGCGATATCGTGCATCGTGCAGGGTCGGCATGGGTCCTTCTCAGGCGGTAGAGGGGTCGGGGACTATCAGCGGGCGAGGGAATCGACGCTGGCTGTGATGAAGGTGACGGCCAGGAACAGGTTCGAAGCCATGAAGACCGGCATGGGTTTCAGCGGCCCGCCCTGATGAGCCGTGAAGTGAAGGCGGATGACGCTCCACAGGAACCAGAGTGCCGTCGGGGCGCTGACGATGAGGTAGAAGGGCGAGAGGTCTGCAACTACACCCAGTCCTGCGGCGGCGCCGAGGCACAGGACGGTGTAGACCAGCATCTGCCGCGTCACGGTCCGGGCGGGGGCGACTACCGGGAGCATGGGCACCCCCGCCCGTCGGTAGTCGTCCGCGTACTTGATGGCCAGAGCCCAGGTATGGGGTGGCGTCCAGAGAAAGATGATGAGGAAGATGACCAGAGCCGGCGCTCCGATCCCACCCGTGACAGCAGTCCACCCGATGAGTGCCGGCATGCAGCCGGCGATGCCTCCGATGACGATGTTGAGGGATGTGCGTCTCTTCAGGAACAGGCTGTAGATGCCCAGGTAGATGGCGATCGCGGCGTCGGCGAGCAGGGCCGACTGCCAGTTGACCGCGGTGATGAACACGACGTTGGCAGCGATGGCGAGCGTGACTCCGAAGACCAGTGCTTCCCGGGGGGAAACGAGGTCCTTCCGAACAAGGGGTCGGGACCGGGTCCTGTTCATCAGGGCGTCGATGTCCCGGTCGATGTAGCAGTTGATCGCATTGGCAGAGCCGGCGGCGAGGGCCCCCGCGACCAAGGTCGCCACAACCAGGCCCCAGGAGGGATGGCCGTCGGAGGCCAGAACCATCGACGGGACTGTCGCGATGAGCAGGAGTTCGATGACCCTGGGTTTCGTCAGGGCCAGGAACTGGGCAGCCTTGGCCCGTCCGGTTGCAGGACCGGACGCGACGGAGGAAGTTGTCATCGCAGGAACGCTGCGTCGAGGCAGGATGCCGCCGGCTTCAGTTTCATTTTTTCAGGCTACCTGAAACTAGTAGACTCACGATCACCACTGGGAGTCCGAGTGCTCGAACGCCCAGCTGGTGAATTCTGGCGGCGGCCGCCGTACGCTTGTTTCTACAGGCGATAGAAGACGTCCGGGGTTCAGACCAGCAGGAAAAGGGGGTGGCCGAAGTGACAAAGATCACACCTTAGGTACGCTTAGTCCGAGGCCCGCTCGCCGCACTCCTGATCACTTTCCTCGCTGCGGCGTCGTCCAAACCCGGCGGGGGAGCAGGTCAGTGCCGTCGCCGTTCTTCTGGCACCGCATCATCCAGCTTCCCGCGCGCGTGACCTCGATACTCGTCTCGTGGCAGGGAACGATCATCATCCTGGCCTACGTCATTGCCGTCGGCTCCGTCCTCATCACCTTCCTCCCGTCGCTCCTGTGAGGCACCCATCAACCGGTGTAGCCAACCGCCTCTCTGAGTACACCTAGGGTCGGACGGGGGCGCCCGCGTTGCTCAGCAGATCCAGCGCCTGCTCGGGGAACCATGCTCCTGCGGGAGGGTCCACTCTCCCCCACGCCGGATCGGACCCGTCACTGCTCGCGGTGCCCCTCGTGCACTGGCCATCTGACTCACCGGGTACCTTGATCCACAGGAACGCATCCGCCAGCGGATGGCGGGTCGCCGTCGTCGGCCTGTATCCGAGGCCGCGGCCCGGCGGATTGCACCATGTCTGAGCATCCGGATACAACCCGGAGGGCGGCGTCCATGGTCCGCGGCCGTTCCGGCTCGTGTCGACGACGAAGTGCCTGAGCGGTCGGACCGCCGAGGGGGCTCCGGCAGCTGCGTCGACATTGGTCGCATACCAGGCATCGGTCTTGCCCCACGTCGAGGTGTCTCCCGGAGAAGCAGGGTAGTACTGGCTCGCGCAGTCTGTGTAGCGCCCCACCCGCCATGCTCCCTCGGCACGGTTCGTCGCGTAGTGGATGCACTTGGACACCCAGGTGCCGTAGCTCAGCTGCTTCTCTGTCGTCTCGAAATTGGAGACGTTGAGGAAGAAGCCGTCCGCCTTCTCCACTCCGGCGCGTACGAGTCGGCTCGCCGCATCACCCACGCCCAGCCAGCCGCTGTGTCCGCCGTCGAGGTAGACGGTGGCACGCGGCAGCGAGGACAACTTGTCCACCGCGTAATTGAGCATGGCGAACCGGTCGGCAGCTGCCGTCTGCTGCGGTGCACCCTCCGGCTTGCACCAGTCCTGCTTCCCCTCGACGGTGGTGTACCAGGGGATGATGCCGAGCCCGTCGGGTTCCACGATGACGAGCGCCGGTCGCGTCCCGATGCCCACCGCGAAGGCGTCGATCCACTGCTTGTAGGCGGCGACGCTCGTCGCCCCGCCGGCCGAGTACTGGGAGCAGTCGCGGAACGGAAGGTTGTAGGCCGCGAGGACCGGCACCTGCCCGCGCGCCGCGGCCGCCGTCGTCGTGTCCCGGACCCTGGTGGTCACGGATGCCGTGGTGCCACCCGTCACCCAGCTGGCCGTGGGAGCAGCGAGCATCGTGCTGAGCTGGTTCGCCAGCAAGGTCTTCCCCTGGGCGCGGAGGAGGCTGACCTGCCGCCGCGCCTCGGTCGCCGAGCCGCGCGGCGGCGCATACAAGCCCATTCCCGGGTAGGCGGAGAGGACGGAGGGCGCCGTCAACGACGACGGGACGGGTACGGCGGTGGGCATCGATGCCCCCGCAGACGACGGCACCGCGATCAGGGTGACGATCGCGAGGATGGCGGAACGCAGCACCGCGGACGGGCGCGCGTAGGGACGGGAGGACGTGAGACCGGTCATGGTTTCCTCGGGGAGTCGGGAGTTAGGAGCACTGTCCAACCCAGCCGGACTCGCTCGAAGCACAGTCAATCCGTGCTGCCGGAGCCTCGTCAACGCGCCACGGCGCGCCTCGTCGCAACGCGCGTCGACTTGCGGCAATCCTGCGGGTCCGCAGGCCGCGATCCTGCGGTCGGGCTGCTTTCCCAAGACATGCTGCCTTACAAGGACACATTGTTGGTTCTGCAGCGGGGCAGTGTCACACTCATCGTGACCATCCCGAGCGGCTGAGAGATCTGGCTCACTGACGCCGCAGCAACCCTGGCCTCCGCGTCCCGCGGCGACAGAAGGGTGCTACTGCCAGAACGATGGAGGATCTCATGAGCGTCGCCGACCTTTCCACACCTTTGAAGTTCGCCTACTGGGTTCCCAATGTCAGTGGTGGCCTGGTGGTCTCGACCATCGAGCAGCGCACCGGCTGGGACTTCGACTACAACAGGAAGCTCGCCCGGATAGCCGAGGACGCCGGCTTCGAGTACGCGCTCTCGCAGACCCGCTACGCCGCGTCCTACGGCGCGGACAAACAGCACGAGGCGACGTCGTTCTCCCTCGCCCTCCTGGCCGCGACCGAGAAGCTCAAGGTCATCGCCGCCGTCCACCCCGGTATGTGGCACCCCGGCGTACTGGCGAAGTTCATCATCACTGCGGACCACATCTCGAACGGCCGCGCCGCCGTCAACATCGTGTCCGGCTGGCTGAAGGACGAGTTCGTGAACTTCGGCCTCGAGTGGCTCGAGCACGACGAGCGCTACGTCCGCACGGAAGAGTTCATCCGCGTCCTCCGCGGGCTCTGGACCGAGCAGGGCTACAGCCAGTCCGGCGCGTACTACGACATCAGGGACTTCACCCTGAGCCCGGCGCCGGTAGATGTGCCGGGGCGCCCTCATCCGGAGATTTTCTTCGGCGGCAACTCGACGGCGGCCCAGGCCACCGCCGGTCGCGTTGCCGACTGGTACTTCTCGAACGGCAAGGACCTCGAGGGCTTCAAGGAGAACATCGCAGGAGTGCAGGCCTCTGCCGCCGAGGCCGGTCGCCGCCCACGCTACGGGCTCAACGGCTTCGTGATCGCCCGCGACTCCGAGAAGGAGGCTCGCGACACCCTGCGCGAGATCGTCGAGAAGGCGCACCGCCCCGCCGTCGAGGGCTTCCGCGACGCCGTCCAGGAGGCCGGGGCCTCCACGAAGGACGGCAAGGGCATGTGGGCCGACTCCTCGTTCGAGGACCTCGTACAGTACAACGATGGCTTCAGGACGCAGCTCATCGGCACCCCGGAGCAGATCGCCGAGCGCATCGTCGAGTACAAGAAGATCGGCGTGAACCTCTTCCTCACCTGCTATCTGCACTTCCAGGAGGAGGTCGCCGCCTTCGGGACGGAAATCCTCCCGATCGTGCGCGAACTCGAGGCCGACGCGGCGCGCAAGGCGGGCGTCGACTTCGACCCGGACGAAACCCTAGCTTCACAAGAACCCAGCAAGGCAGGTGTCTGATGGCAGAACGTTCCTTCGGTTTCCGCACACGCGCACTTCACGCGGGCGGCACGCCCGACGCCACACACGGAGCCCGCGCCGTGCCGATCTACCAGACGACGTCGTTCGTGTTCAAGGACACCAATGACGCCGCCAACCTCTTCGCGCTGCAGAAGTACGGCAACATCTACTCGCGCATCGGCAACCCCACCGTCGCCGCGTTCGAGGAGCGCATCGCTTCCCTCGAGGGCGGGATCGGCGCGGTGGCGACGGCGTCGGGTATGAGCGCAGAGTTCATCACCTTCGCAGCCCTCTGCCAGGCGGGCGACCACATCGTCGCCGCGTCGCAGCTGTACGGCGGGACGGTCACCCAGCTGGACGTCACGCTGCGCCGCTTCGGCATCGAGACCACGTTCGTGCCCGGCACGGACCCCGCGGACTACGCGGCGGCCATCCGCGAGAACACCAAGGCCGTCTACGCGGAGGTGATCGCGAACCCCTCCGGCGAGATCGCCGACCTCGCCGGGCTCGCGAAGGTGGCACGCGAAGCCGGCGTCCCGTTCATCGTCGACTCGACGCTCAGCACGCCGTACCTCGTGCGGCCCATCGAGCACGGCGCGGACATCGTCATCCATTCCGCCACCAAGTTCATCGGTGGCCACGGCACCACCCTCGGCGGCGTGATCGTGGAGAGCGGGCGCTTCGACTGGGGCAACGGCAAGTTCCCCATGATGACCGAGCCCGTGCCCTCCTACGGCAACATCCAGTGGTGGGCGAACTTCGGGGAGTACGGCTTCCTCACCAAGCTCCGCACCGAGCAGCTCCGTGACATCGGCCCGTCGCTCTCCCCGATGTCAGCCTTCCAACTCCTCCAGGGAGTGGAGACCCTGGCGCAGCGCCTCGACGAGCACCTCGAGAATGCCCAGGCCGTGGCCGAGTGGCTGCAGGCCGATCCTCGTGTCGAATACGTCAACTACGCCGGGCTTCCCACGCACGCGCACCACGAGCGAGCAAAGGCGTACCTGCCGCAGGGTCCCGGCTCCGTCTTCAGCTTCGGCATCAGGGGCGGGCGGAAAGCGGGCCAGAAGTTCATCGAATCCCTCCAGCTCGCCTCGCACCTCGCGAACGTGGGTGACTCGCGCACGCTCGTGATCCACCCGGGCTCGACGACGCACCAGCAACTCTCCGCCGAACAGCTCGTCGCGGCGGGGGTTCCGGAGGACCTCGTCCGCATCTCGGTGGGCCTCGAGGACCTCGACGACATCCTGTGGGACCTCGACCAGGCGCTGGACAGCGCCGTGAACACCTCGGACGCGGCGTTCGACGATCTGCCGCAGGATTCAGCCGGAGAGAACGACGACGACGCCTCGGTATCGCGGGCAGTAGGAGTGGGAGCATGAGCGGAACGACAACACCGGAACGGACGTGGGAGGGGCCCTCGGCCCCCGAACGGTTGGCCCTGCTGAGGAACGCGCGGTCCGTCGCGATCGTCGGGGCCTCCGACAAGCCCTCCCGGGCGTCCTATTTCGTGGCGACCTACCTGCAGTCGTCCTCGCCCTACCGCCTGTACTTCGTGAACCCGGTGGCGAAGGAGATCCTCGGCCAGCCGGCCTACGCCTCGCTGAAGGATCTGCCCGAGGTGCCCGACGTCGTCGACGTGTTCCGCAGGCACGATGACCTTCCGTCCGTGCTCGAGGAGACGCTCGACGTCGGCGCGAAGACCCTGTGGCTGCAGCTCGGCTCCTGGCACGAGGACGTCGCTCGGAACGCCGAGGCCGCTGGCCTGGACGTCGTGATGGACCGGTGCATCAAGATCGAACATGCGCGGTTCCACGGCGGGCTCAATCTGGCCGGGTTCAACACCGGCGTGATCTCCTCGAAGCGGCAGATCACTTCGTAGCGGGTTCCGCCCATCGCCGATGGGCGATCGGCACCATGACCGCATGGTGACCGTAGCCTTCGCCTGAACGGACCGTCGATTAACGCCTGCCCCGGAAACGCCCTTCGACGGGCAAAGTGTCTATCCGCCCCACCAACGAACAGCGGCACGGGGCGAGACGTTTCTGGCTCCCACGTTCACTTGCATGCGATCAGCGAGTTAGGCACCCGGCTTTACCCCTGCGGCATCATCACGGCTACGCCGTAGACCTTCACCGTGATCTCCTGGCCCCGACGAGGCAAACCGGACCAAGAGTTCCCCGCCGCGCCCACTACCTGTGGAAGAAAACGGGTACGCACCGCAACCCTGCCCAACTATCCTTGGTTAGAGCAGGTGAGAATTGAAGAGGTGTAACAACGCCGGTTCCTTACGTATACCTTCTCGCTTTGCTCACCAGACACGGCCCGTCAAGGAATTCCGGACCGTTCCGACTTTGTCACGGCTGCTCTCACCTCACCCATCAATCCATGGGCCCGGCTGCCGTCAGCTTTAACCAGCACCTACGAGTGCCAGAAGACCGAGGTCTTTCACCTTCATTCGAACTACAAGCGCCTTGTGGCGCACGCCTCAATCTTTCATGGGGCGTGGTCTCCGGTGTGTTCGGGGCTTACTGGCTGCCTGGGGGTGTCGATTGTGGCATGTGGGTGCCGAAGGCAGTCCACCCCCGGTCGGTGGTCATGGCCTGGATACAGGGGACTACACCGGCGGCGTTTCGGACGACGGCGGCCAGCTACCCGCCGTCTTCCTGGAGGGTCACGGAACACAATCGTTGATGCTCTGCTTATATAGGTGCAGATGAGGACATGAGACGCTCTGGCCGACTCGGCATTGGAGGATCTGCCTCGTCTGTTACCCCTAAGGATCACCGTTGTCGGATCAAAAAAATTTCGTCTTCATTCCGGGAGCCTGGCAGGGCGCTTGGGCATGGCATCCAGTTGCTCAACGCGCTAAGGCTGCGGGGCACCGCGTACTTGCCCTTACTATGCCCGGATTGTCCTACGGTGATGATCCAAGCGTCGCGAGCCTTGAGAGCGCTGTTGATCATGTGGTCGACCAAATCGAACGAAGGGACTTGACTGGCGTGACCTTGGTAGCTCATAGCTGGGGCGGGTACCCAGCGACAGGAGCAGCCCATCGCCTGCCCAGTCGCATTACTAAAATGATCTATTTCAGCGCAGTCGTACCCATGCCTGGTATGTCCATGGTTGATGAGTTACCCGTGGAGAATGCCGAATTCATTCGCTCATCAATTGCAGCTTCGCCAGACGGCACAGTCGGTCTTCCGTTCGATTTGTACCAGCAGATGATGATTCAGGGTGAATCTGAAAGTCTTCAACGTGCAATCTTCGGGATGACTCTGGCCCAGCCCGGTCGTTACATGCTGGATGCTCCCGCTCTTACGTCCAGAACACTACCCTCGGGAATAACTCCGGTCTATATTCTTGCGGAGGACGATCAGGCTCTTGCTCGTCCGGGTACAGAATTTGCTGGACGGCTTGGCGTGGAACCCGTCATGGTACCCGGCACTCACGAGTCGTTGCTCACTCACCCTGACGAACTGGTGACGGCGCTGCTCAGCGCCTAGTTGGGTCAGCCACGGCGCGCCCGTTGTCTCATTGCTGGGCTGGGTCTCGTCGTGGCTGCCCGCCGAACCGGACGTGCGACTCTCACGCATCCGGCTCTCCATGCATCCTTACCCGGTGGTGGTGCGAGGGTTCAGTGGCTGTTAACTCCACGGGGTGCGGTGTCGCCGAGGATCGACCGGCCGGCCAGGTACCCGGAGCCCGCGGTCCAGGTGCCCGAGAGCAGCGGCTCCGGCTCACAGCCCTGGGAATTCATCTCGCCGCGGTATCCCCGGACGCGGGCCTCCGTCTCGAACCACCCGTGCGGTCCCGCGACATGCACGATTCTCCGGTGTCCGAACTCGAGCAGGAGCCGCGTTGCGAGGGCGGCGCCTCCCGACTGGTCCACGGACAGCCCGCGGTCGTCGTGCTCCCGGGCGGAGTGCACTGTCACGAAGGGCAGAGTGATGGACAGGTGCTCGATCTCGCCGAGCGTCTGCGTCTGCGGCACCAGGATGATGAGCCCGTCCACGCCGTGGGCCAGCAGGCGGTCGAGGGTCGAGCGGATGGAGCTGGTGTCGACGTCGTTGAGGTGCGCGACGTCCATGCGCCGCGCCGCGCTGTCGATGGCCTGCAGGCTTGCGGCGGGCCCGTACTCGAAGCCCTTGCTGACCAGCACACCGATGGTGGTCGAGCGGCTGGTCACCAGGGCGCGAGCCGCCCGGTTGGGACGGAAGCTGAGTTCGTCCATGTCGGCGAGCACGCGATCGCGCGTCTCGGCTCGGAGGCTTGAGTGCCCGTTGATGACCCGGGACACCGTCTGGTGCGAGACGCCCGCGCGGCGGGCGACGTCGCGGATATTGGCGGCGCGGGCGGTGTCCGGAGGGCGCGCCCGGCCTTCGGCCGGCGCCCGGCCGACGTGATTCACCGCGTCAGTGGGAATCGACAATGGTGTCGTTCCGCGCGAATCGCCGGTTCCGCAGCACCGGCAGGAACTCGCGCACGTCCTCGACCCTGCGCCGCGTGACCTCGGTTGTGACGACTCCGCGCTCCTCGTCCTCGAGGTGCACCTGCGGGATCCCCATGGGATCGATGATGGCGGAGTGTCCGATCGTGTGGCCGCCGGAAGTCCCGGCTGCGGCCACCCACAGGGTGTTCTCGATGGCGCGGGCCTTGAGCAGCGTCTCCCAGTGCTCGATCTTGTGCTCGCCCTTGAACCAGGCGGCCGGCACGCAGATGAGGTCCGCACCGGCGTCGGCGAGCGCACGCGCCTGCTCAGGGAACCGGATGTCGTAGCACGTCATGAGCCCCACGCGGACGTCGCCGAGCTCGGCGACCTTGATGCCGCCGTCGCCCGGTTTGATGCGCGTGGACTCCTGGTAGCTGAACGCGTCGTAGAGGTGCAGCTTGCGGTACGTATCGACGATACGGCCGGTCGCGTCGATGAGCACGAGGGTGTTGAAGGGCCGCTCCTCACCGCTGGACTCGTAGCCACCGGCGACGACGGCGACGCCGTGTTCGGCGGCGATGAACGACAACTGCTGGACGAACAAAGTCCAGTTCGCCTCCACGGCCTCCTGCAGCGAGCCCTCGACCTTGCCGATCGAGAACATCGATTCCTCGGGGAAGACGATCAGCTCCGAGCCGTCGGCACCTGCCTCGGCGGCGAGCTCCCGCATCACCTCGAGATTGGCCCGGGCGTCGCCACCCGGCCTGAACTGACCAACGCTGACCTTCATGCTGCCGCCTTCTCGTGTTCGCCGAGCCTTCCTTCCAGCGTACAGACTGCCGTCCAGAGCGTCGGAGTAGCCTTTCCCCATGAGGAACCCGATGAAGAGCAAGCGCGTCACGCCCGAGCTCGGCCAGGAGTCAGTCTGGGACTACCCGCGGCCGCCGAGGATGGAGCGGATGCCGGCGACCATCGAGGTGCGCTTCGGCGGGCGGCTGATCGTCAGCACAGACAACGCGGTCAGGGTCCTCGAGACGAGCCACCCTCCGGTCTATTACCTGCCGATCGCCGACTTCGCGCCCGGCGTGCTCGTTCCCGTCGAAGGAACGACCCACTGCGAGTTCAAGGGCGCGGCCTCCTACTTCGACGTCGTCGCCGGAGAGGCGCGCAGCCCGCGCGGCGCCTGGACGTACCACTCGCCGGTGCGAGGCTACGAGGATCTGACGACCCGCGCCGCGATCTACCCGTCGGAGATGGACGAGTGCACGGTCGACGGCGAAGTGGTACAGGCGCAGGAGGGCGACTTCTACGGTGGATGGATCACGTCCGCCATCGTCGGTCCGTTCAAGGGCGGCGCGGGAACCTGGGGGTGGTAGCACGGCGGACGGCGCCCTACACGGCCAGCCGCCACCCAGGGTTCGGATCGGACACGGACAGCCGGTACCGCTAGAGTGGGCGGCTGACCATCGCACGCAAGGCAAGGACAGCCTCACCATGACCATCAAGGGAACCATCCAGGGCAGGCGCCTACTGGCTGCCGCATTTTTCGGCTCCATCGTGATCCTCAGCGGCTGCAGCGGTACCGACGGGGAAACCACGGGTCCCGCATCGAGTTCAGCCCCCGCAGCGTCGGAATCCGCTGCGTCGGCCCCCGCGCCGTCGGAATCTGCGGCGTCGGCCCCCGCGCCGTCGGAATCTGCGGCGGCCGGCGAGGCCGCGCAGCCCGAACCGGACCTCGAGGGTATCCCCGAGGTCGTCGCCGTCGTCAACGGCACGGACATCGGCCGGGAGGATTTCACCACTGCCTACGAGAGTCAGTTCCCGCAGGCGGTCGCGCAGGCCCAGGCCACCGGCCAGGACGTGGACCAGGACCAGCTGAAGATGACCGTGGCAGAAAACCTGGTGAGCACCGAACTGCTGCGCCAGGAAGCGGACAAGCGTGGCATCGAGGCGACCGACGAGGCCAAGGCCGCCGCGATCGAGGGAATCCTCGCGTCGAGCCAGCTCGGCTCTGAGGAGGAACTTCGGGCTGCATTCGCCGAGCAGGGCCTCGACGACGCGGAGTTCGACTCACAGCTGGAGGACCAGGTGAAGCTCGAAGCGCTGCTCGCCGAGGAATCCGGCGACACCACGCCCACGGACCAGGAGGTCCAGGAGGCCTACGACGCCGCAGTCACACAGCAGGAGGCCAGCGGCGACACCACGACGCCGATTCCCCCGCTCGAGGAGGTACGCGCGCAGATCGAGGAACAGCTCTCGGGCGGAAAGACCTCCGAGGCTGCACAGTCCCTGATCGGGCAGCTCCGCGAGGGCGCGGACGTCACCGTCAACCTCTAGGACCCGCTCCGGCAGGAAGGCCTACCGACGGAACGAAGGCCCCCTCGCGCTGCGAGGGGGCCTTTGTCTGTTGTAGCGTCAGCCGCCGATGAGGTCATTGACCACGATGGTCTGATCGCGGTCCGGGCCGACGCCGATGGCGGAGAACCGCGTGCCGGACATCTTCTCGAGCGCCCGCACGTAGGTCTGTGCGGTGTCGGGCAGGTCCTCGATGCTCCGCGCTCCCGTGATGTCCTCGGTCCAGCCGTCGAAGTACTCGAAGATCGGTTTGGCGTGGTGGAACCCGGTCTGCGTCATGGGCATCTCGTCGTGCCGCTCGCCGTCGACGTCGTAGGCCACGCACACCGGGATGCTCTCGATGCCGGTTAGAACGTCGAGCTTGGTCACGAAGTAGTCCGTGAAGCCGTTGACCCGCGAGGCGTGGCGCGCCAGCACGGCGTCGTACCATCCGCAGCGGCGCGGACGGCCGGTGTTGACGCCGAACTCGCCGCCCTTGGTCTGCAGGTACGCGCCCATGTCGTCGAAGAGCTCGGTCGGGAAAGGACCGGCACCGACGCGCGTAGTATAGGCCTTGATGATGCCCACGGCGCGGCTAATGCGCGCGGGGCCGATACCCGAGCCCACGGAGGCACCGCCGGCGGTGGGGTTCGACGACGTCACAAACGGGTAGGTTCCGTGATCGACGTCGAGGAACGTGCCCTGCCCGCCCTCCATGAGGACGACCTTGCCGGCGTCGAGCGCCTCGTTGAGCACGAAGGTGGAGTCGATGACGAGCGGCTTGAGTCGTTCGGCGAAGGACAGGAAGTACTTGACGACCTCCTCGACCTCGACGTCGCGCCGGTTGTACACCTTCACCAGCAGCTCGTTCTTCTGTTTGAGTGAGCCCTCGACCTTCTGCCGGAGGATCGACTCGTCGAACACGTCCTGGACCCTGAGCCCGAGACGGGCCACCTTGTCCATGTAGGCCGGGCCGATGCCGCGGCCCGTGGTACCGATGGCACGCTTGCCGAGGAAGCGCTCGGTGACCTTGTCGAGGACCTGGTGGTAGGGGGCAACGAGGTGGGCGTTCGCTGACACGCGCAGCTTCGAGGTGTCCGCGCCGCGCGCCTCCAGTCCGCTGATCTCCTCGAAGAGCGCCTCGAGGTTGATGACGCAGCCGTTGCCGATGATCGGGATGGCGTTGGGGCTGAGGATGCCGGCGGGAAGCAGCTTCAGCTCGTACTTCTCCCCGTTGACGACGACGGTGTGCCCGGCGTTGTTGCCGCCGTTCGGCTTCACGACGTAGTCGACACGGCTGCCCAGCAGGTCAGTGGCCTTGCCCTTACCCTCATCGCCCCACTGGGCTCCGACAATGACGATTGCTGGCATGGGATCCTCCCCATTCGGTACGGATCCCTCCCGCGCAACCGCGGGGAAGTACGCCGTGCATCAGAACGCCCCAACCGGCCGCACCCTGCTCGCGGCCACTGGGGCTCTTACCGTCCGAGTTTAGCCGAGGCGTTCGGGGAGCGCCGAAAACGCCCGCGGATGACGATTGCGGTTGCGTCGCGATGCGGCGACAGCTCGCTGCATCCCACCCGGGGCGGGCCGTGGAGAATGGGGAGATGGACCGCTTCGAAGGACACATCGCCGGTATCGGCACCGCCTCAGGAACCCGGCTGGTGATCGGCCGGTGGGACACCTCGCCCTTCGGCGCGTTCACCGATGTGATGATGGAGGACGCGACGGGCCGCAGGACCCTGCTCGCTCCGTCGCAAGAGATCGCGGAGTACGTCGGCGACACCTACTCGTTCGACGACGTCGTGCTGTCCCCGATCACTTCGACGCTGACGCCCGACCGGCTCGTGGTCGACACGGGTGACCTGCAGGTCTTCGCCGAGATCGGCGGCACCACCGTGCTCGGGCGGCTCCTCGGCCTCGTGCCGCCACGGCTGGCCACACACCCGCGATGGCTCGCGCTCAGCAACCCGGTGGCGTCCCTACTGGTGAAGGGCGTTGCGACGGCAGGCTCCGCGGGGCACGGCCGCACCGAGTACTACGGGGTCACTTCGGCCCGCGGGGTCACGGGCGC
>JAABUN010002870.1_pt1 | contig 28746 bp, 19 predicted proteins | sample 5559311 | NCBI WGS metagenome assembly JAABUN01 (sample SAMN10711877, study PRJNA513370) | rock metagenome | isolation source: Antarctica rocks | place: Antarctica: Victoria Land, Siegfried Peak sud | reverse complement strand
CGGCAGAAGACCCTCGAACGGTTCACCTGGGATCACGTCTTCGCGGCCTTCGCGCGGATCTACGATACGCTGCTCGGTGCCAGCACCCCTGCAACGACCCGAACTCCTGTGGTAGAGTCCTCTGCTGCGGAGCGAATGCGTGGGGAGACAGCCGGATGAGCGGGGCATGGAGTGCGCGACGGATGCCGACAGCCGAGGTCGAGGCGACCCTGGCAGCGATCAAGCGACGCGTGCGCGTGCGGCAAGGTTTGCCCGCCGATGGCCCGGACGAAGCGCCCGCCGAGGCCCGCAGCGCGCTGACCGAAGCGATGGAAGCGGCGCATATCTCCGCACACACGCCGATTCTCTGGGATTTGCCGGTCGTCGGGCGCGGGATTGCGCTGACGAAGCGGGTTGTGCGAATCCTGTTGCGCTGGTATATCAATCCGATCGTCGATCAGCAGAACGATTTTAATGCCGCCACCGTGCGCGCGCTGAGCGATCTCGCGGCGGAGAATGAGCGGCTGCGCGTGGCCCTCGAAGCGCTTCGTGCCGAGCATGGCGGATCAGCGGCGGCGATAGGGTCGGCCAATGAGCGGTAAGCACAGCGGACTTCGCGCGCCACGCACCCTCACTGTTGCGACGCGCGACCAGTCGGCTGCCGTTCAGAACGTGGTGTCTGCGTGAATATCGCGATCTGCGCCTCGCAGGTGCCGTTCGTGCGCGGTGGGGCCGAGGTGCTGGTCGATGGCCTGGCCGAGGCGTTGCAGGCGCACGGCCATCAGGTGACAGTCGTCGCACTGCCGTTTAAGTGGTACCCGAAAGAGCAACTGCTGCGCGGGGCGCTCGCTTGGCGGCTGATCGATCTCACTGAAGCGAATGGCGTGCGGATCGATCTGGTGATCTGCACCAAGTTTCCGACCTGGGCCGTGCGCCACCCGCGCAAAGTCGCCTGGATCATCCATCAGCACCGGCAGATCTACGATTGGTACGGCACGCCGCTGACTGACTTCGCCAATACCCCCGACGATCGCGAGATACGACGGCGGATCATGGGGATCGACGCCGCCGGCCTCGGCGAGTGCGCTCAACTTTTCGGAATCTCGCGGAATGTCACGGAACGTCTGGCGCGGTTCAATACGTTGGAGGCTACGCCGCTCTACCCGCCGATCCGCTTGCGCGGACTCGTCTCGCTTCCCAAGGATGCGCCCGACAACGGGACGATCCTCTCCGTATCCCGTCTCGACGCCGCTAAACGGGTCGACTTGCTGATCGAAGCGCTGGCACGCACGGTCGCACCGATTCGTGCGACGATCGTCGGCACCGGGCCGGATGAAGGGTCGTTGCGGCGCCTGGTGCGCGAGCGCGGGCTGACCGAGCGCGTCACGCTCCTTGGTCGGGTAGCCGATGAGGCGGTGGTCGAGCAGTACAACGCCTGCCACGCGGTCTACTATGCGCCGGTTGATGAAGATTATGGCTATGCGACGATCGAGGCGTTCACCGCCGGGAAGCCGGTGCTGACCGCGACCGACTCCGGCGCGACGCGCGAGTTCGTGCGCGATGGCGTGACCGGCGCTGTGGTCCCGCCCGACCCAACTGCGTTTGCCGCCGTCCTCGATCGCTGGCACCACGACGCCGACGAGGCCCGCCGCCTTGGCCGCGCCGGTCGCGACATCGTTGCTGACATCACCTGGGATGGGGTGGTCGCGGCGCTGACTGGCGAGCCGCGATGAGTGGTACACCGCGTAAGCCCCGCGTTGCCTTCCTCACGCCGCTCAGTCCGGTCGGCTCGGGGATCTCGTATAACAGCGAGGATCTGCTACCGACCCTCGCGCGGGCGCTCGATCTGAGCGTGTTCGTCGATGGGTATGCGCCGACGCTGGCCGCTCCGCTGCGGGCGGCGGGCGTCACGCTCCGGCAGGGTCGGGAGTTCGCGCGTGCGCTGCGGGCGACGTCGTTCGACGCGACGATCTATCAACTCGGCAATAGCCCGGCGCACGCCTACATGTATGATTGGGCGTTGCGTGAGCCGGGGATCGCGGTGCTGCACGATACGATGCTGCATCATCTGCGCCTGTGGATGGCGATCAATGGTGGCCGATCGCGCCGCCGCGAGTATGCCGACGAATTACGCGTGATCTATGGCGCGGCGGGCGAGACGCTGGCGCGCGAAGTCCTGCGCGGCAAGACCCCGGCGACCCTCTTCGACTATCCGCTGATCGAACCGATCCTCGACAGGGCAAAAGCCGTCGTCGTCCATAACTTGGCGAGCGCCGAGCGGATCAGGGCGATGCGACCGGGGAGCACGGTGCGTGTCGTCCCGATGGGTGTGCCGCTGGCGCACTTGCCGTCGCGCGAAGAAGCGCGGGCGCGTCTCGGGATCGCCCCCGAAGCGTTTGTCGTCTTGTCCCTCGGCCATGCCAATCCGTATAAGCGGCTCGATGTCGCGTTACGGGCATTTCGGCGGCTGACCGCCGAGCGACCCGACGCGCTATTCGTGATCGCCGGGAGCGAAGCGCCGGGGCTCGGCGCGACCCTCGATCGGCAGATCGGCTATCTCGGCCTCGGTGCGCGGGTCCGACGCCTGGGGTTCGTGACACCGGGGACGGTCGATGATCTCCTCGCTGCCGCCGATTGCTGCGTCAATCTGCGGTATCCTTCAGCCGGGGAGACTTCGGCGAGCCTCCTGCGAATCATGGGGGCGGGACTGCCCGTCCTGGTCAGCGATGCGGGCTCTTTCCGCGAGTTGCCCGCCGGGAGCGCGATGGTCATCCCGGTCGGTCCGATCGAGGAGCCGCTGCTGGCCGAATATCTGATCGCATTGGCGCGCGATGGCTCTTTACGGGCGGGGCTGGGCGAGACGGCGCGCGACTTTGTCGCGACCGAGCATAGCCTGGAACGCTCGGTGTTGGGGTATCTCGATACGCTCAGTGTAGTGACCGGTCAAGCGATCACGTTGCCTCCCGTCGCAATATCGGCGACTGCGGTGGCGGGGAGAGGAGGCGAGGGGGCTGGGCTGGTAGGATCGGGTGAGCGCAACCGGACGATCCCCCTCGACGTTCCACCCGACGATACCCTTGATGCCGATCCGATTCTCGATGTGGTGGCGGAGGCGCTGACCGATCTCCGTCTGGCGGGACACGAGCCGACCGTGCGCTCAGTGGCGCGGGATCTTGTTGTGCTCGGCCTGACCGGAACGCCGCAGGATACGCGGCGGGCGGGTGGCTGGCGCACACGTTGGAGATGGGCGAGGCGACGATGAACGAGACGATGAGCGCGACAGTGGTCCAGACCGAAGCAATCCTGACGCCATATCGCCTGAGTGTCGTGATCCCGGCCTATAACGAAGCCGCTTCGATCGAACGTGTGCTCGCCAAGGTTGGCGCGCAGTTGCCCGATGCCGAACTGATCGTCGTCGATGATGCCTCGCGGGACGAGACGGTTGCGCTCGCCACCCGTGCGGGAGCCACCGTCATTAGCCAGCCGTACAACAAAGGGAATGGCGCGGCGGTCAAGGCCGGTATCCGCGCGGCAACCGGCGAAGTAATCTTGCTCCTTGACGCCGACGGCCAGCATGATCCGACCGACTTGCCGCGTATCCTCGCGCCGATCGGCCAGTATGATCTCGTGGTCGCCGCCCGTTCGCGCGCTTCCAACGCGAGTTGGACCCGTGGCGCGGGGAACGCGATGCTCAATCGCTTCGCCACCTACCTGACCGGGATGCAGGTAGACGACCTCACCTCCGGCTTTCGGGCGATGAAGCGCGACAAGATCATGGAGTTTATCCATCTCCTGCCGAATCGCTACTCCTACCCGACGACGAGTACGATGGCCTTCATCAAGGCCGGCTATAGCGTGAAGTTCGTCCCGATCGCGGCGCAGCAGCGCGAGGGCGGGGCGAGCGGCCAGAGATTACTGAGCAATGGCGTCGTATTTGTTACCATTATCCTGCGGATGGTGACACTCTTCAGCCCGTTGAAGATTTTCAGCCCGATCAGCGCCCTACTCTTCCTGGTTGGTGCGGCCTATGGCGTGTACACGATCGCCACCGAGGTGCATATCACCAACACGACCGTGTTGTTAGTGGTGACGGCGCTGTTGATCTTCTTACAAGGGCTCATCTCGGAGCAGATCGCCGCCTATCGTTTCGAGCGCCGCGATTGATCGGCCCGCAGTGACCGGCCTGCGTAGATGAGCGAGAAAAGGTGAGTACCACGGAAACGCCCGCCGCACCTGCCACGACCCCGCCGCCGCCCACACGCGGCGCGGCATTGCGCTCCTTCGCGAAAAGCTGGGGGCCACGGATTCTCGGCATCTTGCTGTTCGTGTTCGTGCTGCGAACCGTCGGGGTGGGGCGGATCTGGACCGCGCTGCGTGGTGCGGATCCGTGGCCGCTGATTCCCTCGTTCCTGGCGACGGTCCCGTTCATCGCGGTGAAAGGTTGGCGCTGGGCCGGACTGGCCGCCGGGCTCGGCACGCCGGTACTCAGCCGCCTGGAATCATTCCGCCTCTATTCGATCGGGCTGTGGTGGGGGCAGGCGACACCGGGACAGGCGGGCGATTTCGTCAAGGCGTGGTATTTGCGGCGGCGCGGCGCGGAACTGGCCCCGGCGCTGACGAGTTGTATCCTCGACCGCCTCTTCGACTTCGTCGCCCTGTTCGGCCTCGGCGCGCTCGCACTGATCGCCTATGCCGGTGGCGGTGGCAGCACGATCCTGGTCATCGTGGCGCTGGCGGTGGTCTGCGCAGCAATCGCCGCTGTCGTGACCGAGCGTTGGCGCACCCCCTTGCTCAACACCCTCGCGCGGGTGACACCGCGACCGATCCGCGAGCGTCTGGCGAAGATCGCGCTGTTGCAGTCGTTGGCGGAATTACAGCTCGATGCTCGACACCTCTTGCCCGCATTTGGCTGGACGATCGCCTCCTGGGTCGTCAGCGTGGGGCGGGTCTGGCTCTGCTTCATCGCTGTCGGCGTGCATCTCCCGTTCGCCGACTTCATGATCCTGACCTTGCTCCAAACTCTAGCCGCGCTGATCTCGATCGGCGGTATCGGCACGCGCGACGCGGTGCTGCTGCTGTTTCTGCGCCAGTACGGCTACGACGATGGGCAGGCTATCGCCATCTCGTTCCTGATCCTGGGCTTGAACCTCGCCAACATCCTCCCCGGCTTCATCCTCTGGTTCCGCGATCCGGTGCCGCTTGGCGATCCCGGTGCCGAAGATTCGGCAGCGGCATCTGGCGTGAGCCTTGCGCCTGCCGGTGACCGATGAGCGCGGTGAGCGGCCGTGTCGGCGACTCCGAGGCCGCGCCATCACGTCCGTGGTGGCAGGCAGAGTGGCTTGGGCTGCTTGGCGATTGGACCGGGATCCTCCTGCTGGTGGCGATCGTGCTGGCGGCGGGGTGGATCCGTGGGGCGACGATCTGGCCGCAAGCCATCGGGATGGACGAGGCACCATACGACGATGAAGGGGTCTATGCGCTGTCGGCGCAGTTGCTGGCCGAGGGTAAGCAGCCGTATCGCGATTTTTTCTTCGCCCATCCGCCGCTCGGCCCAATTTTGTTCGCGCCCGCGACCGAGTATCGTTTCACCAACTGGGGCAGCCCGACGACCTTCATCCTCCTGCGCTACGCGGCCCTGGTCTATAGTGCACTGACTGCCGGTCTGGCATTCCTGATCGGTTGGCGTCTCTGGGGTCTGGTCGGTGGTGCGGTCGCGGGGGCTTTGATCGCGATCGATCCGCAGTCGGTCGCCTGGACCGGGCGACATGTGATGCTCGAAAGCCCGACGATCTTCCTGATGGCGCTCGCCGTCCTGGCCTATGTCCTCGCACGGGAGTTACTAGCGCCCCCCCCGGCCCTGCTGATCCTCGCTGGTTTTTTTGCCGCCGCCGCCGGTGGGGTGAAGATCCAGGGTTTGCTCGTGTTGGCGGCGATGGTCATCGACCTTTTGCTCGGCCGGCGGGTCGGGCTCTTGCGGAACCTGTTGATCGGCGCAGTCTTGCTGTGGGTGCCGTTGTGGGCATATTTGTACTGGCTGCGCGATGCCGATCCGCTCGGACAGTTCGTCTGGATGCAACTGTTGCGCCCTGGTGATGGCCTGCGGAGCCTCGCGGATCGGGGTCGACAACTCCTCAGCGATGCGCCGTTGCTCTTGGCCTGTGGTCTGCTGGGGCTGCTGTCCCTGCCCGGATTACGTGCCCGTCGCGGTACACGCGTGCGCCGCCCACGTCGCGGCGAGACGATGACCACGCTCGAACTGCAACGCCTGCCGACCTTCGATGATGACGATGATAGTGTTTCATCGCGCCCGGCGCCCGTGGCCCACTCACGGCTGACGGCGATCGGGGCGACTTCGCGCGCGGAGCCGGTGACGCCGACTGCGGGATGGACACTGCTCTTGCCCTGGTTGGTGCTGACCGTAATGATGCTAGCGACCTCACGCTCCTATTACGCCCACTACAGCGTGGAGTTATCGTTGCCCCTGGCGCTGCTAGCCGGGGCGATTCCGCTGGCGATCGGTCGGTCGTTGATCGCGGGCTGGAGTACGCGGATCTACGGTTTCGTCATTGCCGGTGTCCTCGTCGCTTTCTGCGCCTTTTTCGGACCGACAGCGTGGCGAACGAGTATGGTGCGTCAGCCGGATCGCCTCTACGCGATCGTCGGTCGTTACGCTGGTGACGCCGTCGGGCCGACCGGCTCGGTCTTCGCGCTCGATGCCCAGTTCCCGTTCCGCGCGGCGCGGCGTCCGGCGCGCGAGGAGAACAATCGTTTCATCGTCGATGGCTACGGGATGTTGCTCTATCATGGCTTGCGGATCGAGACGATGCCGCTGCGTGAGCGCTTCGGGAAACTCCTCGTGCCGCAGGGCGCAGACCCCTATGCGATCATGTGGCGACCGGCCCCGCAAGAGCAGTTGCGCGCCGCGATGTCGCGCTCCGATCTTGTGGTCATCGATCAGAAATCGGATGGTCGTTTAACTGACGAGACGCGCCGTTGGCTCGCCGCGCGGGGGATGTTGGTGGAACGTCAGGATCGCTATGTCATCTACCGTATCCAACGGTAAGCCGCCGATGGATTCGTCTTCGTCCCCAGGTTCCACCGTTGCCGACTGGCTCTGGCGGCTCCTGCCGCTGATTGTCTTCGTGTTCCTTGCCGTAACGCAGACCGGCCTGACACGGGGTGATGCCGCTGGCGTCTACACCACCGCCGCGAGCCTCGCCGAGCACGGTTCGTTCGCGATCGACGGCTCTATCGCGGCACTTGCGCCACGCGCCACCGCTGCCGACGCAGCGCCAACCGCGTATCCGCTGGTCGCCTATGTGGCGGGGCATTATTACCATGCCGTTCCGCCCGGTCGCGCGTTGATCGCCATGCCCTTCTACGCGCTAGGAGCGTCGCTGGGGCCGTTGTTGGGCGCAGAGGCTCCTGCAATCCTGGTGTTGCTGCTGGGGCCGCTCCTGGGGGCGCTGATCGTGGCGATCGTCCTGCGTCACCGCGAGTCTCTGGGCCTTGGCCGGGCGCGCGGCGGATGGGTGATCGCGCTGGCGCTCGTATTCATGCTGTACCTCTGGGGGGGGGGCTTGTCGGTGCCGCTCGTTGCCGCCGCGTTGGTTGCTTGCCTCGCGCCCGCCGCTCGCGATTTGTGGCAGGGGGGTGGCTCCTGGCGCGCTGCATTGGGTGTCGGCGCGCTGCTCGGTGCGCTTGCATTGGTGGACTATCTGCTCGGTCTGCTGGCGGTGCTGCTTCTGCTGGCGCTGGCCGCACGAGTGTACCTGCGAGAGCGACGCTTCGTTGCTGGTCTGGCCCTCCCGCTTGCTGGTGGCGTACCGATCGTCGCCCTCCTGGCCTGGCAGATCGCAGCGTTCGGTGTGCCGTGGCGTCTGGCTTTTCGCGCGGCGATCGATCCGGCGGGGCATTCGCTCGTACAGCTGTTCAGCCTGGACAGCCTTGCTGCGCTTGGGTTGACGGTGGCGGTCGGTGGTCTGCTGCTGATCCCCGCGACGACGCACGCACGCGATCGGCGGTGGCTCGCGCTGCCCATTATCGGCGGCGTCGTTAGTGTGGGCCTGGCGGCCCCGGGATATCTGGCGAATTGGGACGGCGTTATCCTGCCGATTCGCTGGTGGTCGGCTGCGCCACTGGTCACGATGATCAGCGTCGGGTTGTTGCTTGCTGGTGGTATGTACCTCCTGCCGTCCTACTGGCGTCGCATACGCCCGCGAACGTTGCCCACCGTTGCAATGCTCGGGTTGCTTCTGCTCTCATCGTTGTTCACTGCTGCGCCACGAGCGAGCGCCGCCGCTGCGACTCCTGTGTCAGCGGTGGGGAATTACGCGGCACCGTTCGCGATCGAGACGGCAGGCGGGGTGCGGGCGCTCTGGGCATTCGCGCAGGGTAAAGGGCAGGCGATGCCGGCTAGGTTGCGGCTCGATGCGGCGGCGGCGGCCGTCAGCCCGTGGATCGATCTCTGGCCGGGGAGTGCCTATGAACTGCGCCTGCGCAGCGATCGGTCGGTGCAGGTCATCTTCGGCTGGGAGACGGTCGCGCGTGAGCCATTGGTCGTGCAGTCTGCGGCGATGGCGGCGAATGGGGGACAGGCGATCCGCTTCGCCGCACCACCCGGCGCGGCGGGCTTGCGTCTGCGACTGGTGGCGGCCGATGGGCCGGTAACGGTGACCGACCTCGAATTGCGCCTCGTGGCCGGGGTGCGCGTCGAGCCTTTCCCCGATGGGCATCGTGCGGCGCTCGCTTTCAGTTTCGATTGGGAGTCGGCGATGGGCGGCCTGATCCACTCGCGCAGTAGCGGCGAAGGGGAAGGCGCGACGGTTGGCCTGCGCGATGATGGTGGGCCTTCGGTGGCCCAGGCCGAGGAGAAGGGCCAGCGGATGCGTGACGGCGCACGGTTCCTGGCGGCACTTTTCGCGCGCTATGAGATCAAGGCGACGTTCTATTCGACCGGCTATAACCTGATCGATGGCAACCCGACCTGTCAGAAATTCCTCGGAGATCCGATCTATCGCAACGCGAATATGGCGAATGGCTGGGGGAGCGATTGGTGGCGCACGCACCCGTGGTACGGCGACGATCCATGCTCGACCGAGGCACAGTCCCCTGCCTGGTACTTCGCCTCGGAGACGCGCGAGTTGGCCGACGCGGGTCACGAAATCGCCTCGCACACATTCGGGCATCTCTACGTGCGCGGGGCCACCCCCGACCAACTCGGCGCGGATCTGGACCAGTGGGACCGCTCTGCGACAGCGCTCGGCCTGCCCCCGGCGCGCTCCTTCGCGTTCCCCTGGACCAGCAGCAACAGCCTCGATGCGCCATTCTGGGCAGTCTTCGAGCGGGTGGGGATGACGGTGCTGACGCGGCTTTATCAGACGCAGGCGCAACCGCTGCCGCATCCGTACGAACTCGATCGGATCAAGGGCCAGCCAAACCTGATCGCGTTCCCGGATTATTACCTCGCCTCGCACGCCGAAGCGCAGGATGAGGCATTGGCGCGGATCGATGTCACGCTCGCGTTGCGCGGCTACCATAGCCTCTGGGATCACCCGAACGAAGCGTTGGAGCAGGGCGGGCAGGTGATCTGGTCGCGTGTCGTCGATTACGCCGCCGCGCAACGCGAGCGGGGGCTCTGGATCGCGCCGGTCACCGAGATCGCCACCTACGGCGTGGCGACGCGGCAAGTCGCGCTGACCGCCCTGCCCGTCGCGGGTGGGACGCGCCTGATCGTGGACAATCGCTCCGATCGTGCGCTCAATGGCCTGACGTTACGGCTGCCGGGGGCAGGAAGCCGTGCCGAGGCGATCATCCCCTTGTTGGCCTCCGGTGGAACCGCGACGATTACGGTCGGGCGATGAATCAGCCTGCGATGCCGCCACACGACAGTGTGTCAGGCCCGGAGAAGCGCCCGGCAGCAGCCTGGCTGTTGGGCGAGGTCACGCGCCTGGTACCGATCGCGGTGGCGGTGGTGACGGTCATCCTACTCTCGATGCATCATCTGCCGCAAATAGCCTCGTTCTGGATGGCGATGTTGCGCTGGCCGTATCCGATGCAGGGCTCGGAGAGCCTGATCGTCTGGGAGGCGCAACGTCTGGTGCAGGGCGAAAGTATCTATGTCGCCAACGGCCCGGCGCAGCACGGCTTCGTCTCCGGCCCCTATACGCCGCTCTACTTTGCCGCCGTCGCCACGACATTGAAGTTGAGCAGTACCGTCTATACCGGCGGGCGGCTGATTACCCTGCTCGCCTGGGGTGCCCTCCTCATCGTGGCTGGCGCGATAGCCGCAGGATCGACGACACGGCGCGTGCGCTGGCTGGGAGGTGTGGTCGCGGTCGCCAACCTGGCGGTGTTCACGCCGGGGATCATCTGGGCGGTGCGAGTCAAGCCGACGATCCCTGCGCTGGCCCTGGCGGCGTTCGGGTTGCTGATCGTGCAACGGACATGGTCATCGCCGCGCCAGGTTTACCTCTGGGCGCTCGTGCCGCTCGCCGCCGCCTATTTCACGAAGCAGACCGCCCTCGCCGCGCCACTCGCCGCGACCCTCTTCCTGTTGATGTACGCCGGTTGGCGCGTCGCCGTCCGGTTCGTTGCGGTCGGCATCGTCGGCGGGCTGGTGCCGTTTGGCCTGTTGACCGCCCTGACACGCGGCGAATTCTTCCGGCACATCATCGCCGACCGGCGTCTGGCCTGGCAGCCGCAGCTTGTCCTCAACTTCGGGGGCTTGTTCCTGCGCGACTATTGGCCGCTGCTGGCCGCTGCCGTGCTGGCTGCGCTTGCCCTACTCCGCTGGCGCACGCCGAGTATCGCTCCGCTGTATCTCCTGTGCGCCGCCGCGTTCGTCGTCACGATCGGCGTGGAAGGGGCCGACCACGATCACCTGATCGAGTTGGCGTTCGCGGCGGTGGCGGCGGCTGGTTCGGGTTTAGTCGTCGCGCTCGGTCGTATCTCACGCGATCGCTTGGTCGCCTGGCCGCTCGTCGCGCTGCTGGTCCTCCAACTTGGCACCGGTTGGACGCCGGACCGCTGGTATGCGGGGGAGTACACGCGGCCAGACCCTCGCACCCGTCAGCAACTAGACTTGATCGTCACCAACGTGCGTAACACGCCCGGCGACGTGCTGGCCGAGGAGATCGGCCTGATTATCCTGGCCGGCAAGCCGGTCCCCTATGACGATCCCCAGGCGATGGCCGCGCTGGCGCGGGTCGGGCGCTGGGACCAGCAGCAACTCCTCGACGACCTCAACGCGCGCCGCTTCTCATTGGTCCTCCTGCCCGCCAACCCGCGCGATGAACTGTGGACCCCCGAAGTGCTGGCTGCTATCGCCGCAAATTACGACCTCAAGTTCCGCGATGTCTGGTTCACCTACGAGGCCAAGCCGAGGCGGTAATCGCCCTGTTTGCTACGAACGTGGCTCCCCTTGGCAGCCATCGGCGCTCGCTGTATGCGTAGCCGCGCACCACTATGCTTCTCTTGATCCTCCTTCCGCAGTACCATCCCCATCTTCTCCGTTTTCCTCGCCTCTCTCCTTTCGTTCTCTTCACCTCGCCTTTGTACGCCTTGTGCGCTCCGTGGGTCAACCCCGTCTCCTGTCTATCGCACCGCCTCACCGCTTGTGGAACGTCAAAGACTGAGCGCAGGCTGTATCGCCCGTACGCAGCGGTGCCGGGAGTAGATTTTTACTCCCGGCACCGCTGTCTGTTACTGGATTGTGGTGTGCGTACTTCCTGCTAGCCGCTGGCTGAGTGCGAGAGAGCGCCGTTGGTCCCTCGCAGCTTCACCATACAACTAGGGCCGTGGAATGATCCCCCAGTTGGCCGAATCCTCACGCCACTTGACCGCTTGCCACTCGGCGAGGGCGAAGAAGGCGCGCGAGGCGGGCTGGTCGTAACTCGTCCAATCGCTGGTCGCGCTCGTACCAGGGACCGCACCGAGATAGTGGACGTAGGTCGCGAGATCTACGCGGTGGCCGGATGAGGCCGGGACATTCGGGTATAGGCTCGGATCATCACCCTGCGGTGTCCAGTACCCGATCCGCACCATCGCGCGGGTAATGAAGGAGATCGTCTGCACCTGAGTTACTTCATCGAGCGGTAGATAGCACGGTGCGGTGGTGTTGGCACTGGCGCAGGTCGCGCTATCCGAGTAGCCTCGGGCTACTCCATAGAAGTCCAGGTTGCCGACTTGCCGCCAGAGTTCGTCATCCACCGGACCGCGGTCGGGGAAGGTGTTGTTGTGATCTTCGTTCCCCCAACCGATCGACCTGGAGATAAGAGCGGCCATCTGGGCACGGACGGTCGGATCATTCGGGCCGAAAGTTCCATCCTCATAGCCCTTGATGATCCCGCGAGCGGCGAGTTGATAGATCGCATTGACCGTTTCGGGATCACCGGTGACATCGCTGAAGGTCTTGAGTTGGCTCGGATAGTTCACGAGCAAGGTCTGAGTCGGGCTGACGTTGCTCTGAGCATCGAAGGCCCGGAGATAGACGGTCTTGTTACCTGGGGTGGTTGAGCCACCGAAGGTTGGGTTGGTCGTGTCGAAGCCACCAGCGATGCGGAAGGGTCCGCCAATGTTGCCGCTGATGTCGACGACGCGCTGCCAGGGGCCGTTGGCATTCATCGAGGCTTCAACCCCACCAAGGGCGGCGTTGTCCTGAATCGTTGCCAGGAAGGTGACGCGGCCGTTCGTCATCGGCGGCACCTGACCTGTCCCGACCAGGAAGAGGTCGGTCAGGGTCGGCGGGGTGCCCTCATTGCCACCGGGCGTGCTCGGATTCGGCGCAGGATTGGTCGACGGTGAGGCGCTCGGGCTGGCGCTCGGGCTGGCGCTCGGGCAGGCGCTCGGGCTGGCGCTCGGGCAGGCGCTGCCGATGGTCAGCGAGACGGCGAGCGGCACGAGCTGGCCGGGGTTGGTGAGGACGATGGCGTTCACGCCCGGCAAGATGCTGAGGGCCGGGATGGTGGCGGTGAGGATGGTGCCGTCCGGGTTGACGGCGACGTTAGTGGCGCCCACGAGGTTGACCAGCAGGGCGGCGTTCGGCAGGAGGCCGGTGCCGGTGACGGTCAGGGTGGCGACGCCGCCGGCGACGCAGGCGGTGACGCCGCCGATCGTCGGAGCCGTCGCGGCCGAGACTTGGCGTGGCGTAGCGACCGTCATCGCCAGCCCGCTGAGGATAATCGCGATGATCAGCAAGGATAGTAACCTTGCTGGCCCTCGCCGTAAATCAACAGACATTTGCATCGCGCTGCTCCTTACTCAAATCTTCGAGTACCGCGCAGTGGTTGGCCGATCGTTCCCTGTCCTCGCAACACGTTCGTCGCACACCTCCTCCTGAATAGTCCCCCGTAAACAGCAGTCTGTGGGATAGATGTCCTGTTGGCTGCACACATCAGCCCCCGAGCGTGATAACACGCTCCCAACCCTTGTATTGAAGGGTGTTACCGTGCTGAGAAGTAGTGACGCCGATACTTAGTTTGCGGGTATTTCCGTCATCGTTTTTTCGGTATAGATGTACCCATAGGCGACCTAGTTGTGTTAAAAGATGTAACAATGGGTATGCCGATTAGGCGATCAGCTAACTGACCACCTAATCGGTAAAAATTTAGGAGATGAGCCCCGTGCGCCGGGATTACGCCGCGATAAAGTTATTATCGCGCGCCCAACAAATGGCCTCGGCGCGGGAGTTGACATCCAGCTTGTCGTACAGGCGGCTCAAATAGTTGCGGATGGTCTGCTCGCTGAGACAGAGGGTGGCGGCAAGGTGGCGCGCATCCTGGCCGGTGAGCAGCAGGCCCAGCAGCTGGCGCTCGCGATTCGTCAGCCTGACCGAGATCGTATTCGCCTGTCCGCTGGTGCTGTCGGCCAGCTTCATCGCCACGCCGCGACTGAACCAGGTGCCGCCGCGCACAACGCTCTGGATCGCGCTGCTGACGACTTCCAGAGCCTCTTCTTTGAGGATATATCCGCTGATCCCTGCGGCGGTGAGTCCGCGTACATAGGCGTCATCGTCATAGGCGGTCAGGATAATGATCTGTGTCCGTGGACATTCGGCGCGCAGTCGTGTGACGGTGGCAAATGGTGCCGAGTTGGGCATATTCAGATCCAAGAGGATGACGTCGGGCTGCTCGGCCGCGCAGAGCTTGAGGGTACTCGGCCCATCGATGGCTTCGCCGATCAACTGAATGTCATCGCTCGAAGCGAGCGCGCTACGGATACCGGCCCGTACCAGGGGATGATCATCAGCGAGCAGCACACGGGTTACAGCGGTTATCATCCCTCCTGTGTGCGTTGATTCGTGTGGTGTGGCCTCGCGGTGTGCGCTCATTCTTTCCCCCTCGCTACTGTCGTTTGCAGGATCAAGGTGCTGGTCAGTTCAACTTGCCCACGCCCGATCGGCTGGGCGTCGGGTGAGCGTGGAAGTTGTAAGGAGACGGTCGTGCCGCGATCGATCTGCGACCGAATCGAGAGTTGACCACCGGCGAGGGCGACACGCTCGGCCATCCCCACCAAACCGAAATGGTTCGATTGTGTCAGCGCGGTGAGCGACGATGGTACCGAAAAGCCGCGACCGTCATCGCGGATGGTGAGGGTCGCGATATCTTCCGTGAGGCGTAACTGCACGCCGACATGGCTTGGTTGTGCGTGGCGCATGGCATTCCGTAAGCCTTCTTGGGCCACGCGGAAGAGGCAACGCGCCACCGGTAGGGGCAAGTCGAGCGAGCCCTGATCAACGTCGAGCGTTATTTCCGGCGAATGAGGGCCAGCCTCACGTTGGAGCCGCGCGACATAACCTTCGAGCGCGGTTGTCAGCCCGAGTTCTTCCAGCCCGGCGGGACGCAGCTCACCGAGGAGTGCGCGCAATTGGGCGACAACTTCCAAGACCGATTGCCGGACATCTTTGAGTTCGGCGTCGCTATCGCTGGCGATACGGCGACCGAGCTGGTAACTGATCCCGATCAATACCTGTAACGCCCTATCGTGGAGCTCACGGGCGAGGTGCTGCTGAGCTTGCTCGCGGCTTTCGGCGAGGAGCCGATTCACCGCCGTCAATTCGCCTTGGAACCGTTTCTGCTCGGTGAGGTCGCGGAAGCTCAGGACCGCGCCGATGACGCTCCCATCTTCGAGGATCGGCGCGAGGGTATACCCCGCACAGAACGTGGTGCCATCGCGGCGCATGAAGAGGGCATCGTCGTGCTCCAGCGTCTGCCCTTGCTGGGTCGACGAACGCCACGATTCTGGGGTCATCTTGTCCGTAGGGTCGGTGCTGTGTACCCGGTCGAAGAAGTTCGTGTTGAGCAGTTCGTCTTCACTCCAGCCGAGGGCCTGCTCTGCGGCCGGGTTCGCGAAGGTGACGCGGCCGTCGCGATCGAGGGCACAGAGCCCCCCCCGGAAACTGGAGATGGTGGCCTGGGTGAGGCTGAGTTGGTGACGCAGGCGCTCCTCGGCCGCTTTCCGCGCGGTGGTATCTTCGATTACACAGATCGCCAGAAACTCCGAGTTATCGTCTTCGTGCATCGTCGTAACGGTCAGGTTCGCCCACAGCATCTGTCCAGCTTTGTGCAGATACCGTTTCTCCGCCTGGAACGAATCGCGTTGACCTCGCACCATCTCGGCGAAAAATACCGGGCCGATGCCGTGATCATCCTCGTGCGAAAGCCCGCTTAACGGCTTCCCACGGAGTTCATCGGCGGTGTAGCCGAGCATCTGCTCCAGGGTATTGTTGACGAGGGCGACATCACCGGCATTGTCGAGGAGTGCGATCCCGGCCCCGGCATGATCGAAGATGGCCCGGAAGCGCTCCTCGCTGCGATGTAAGGCGTCTTCCGTCTGCCGATGTCGACTGATATCGAAGATGACCCCGCGCGCCACCAAACGTTGATTCTCCCCGCGCATGATCGCGAAGAAGTTGCTTACCCAGCGCCACTCCCCCGCGGCGGTACGTAGGCGATATTCGATCTGATAGGTCGGTTCGAGATGATTCTTCGAGTGCAATTCATCGGTCACCCGGCTGAGATCGTCGGGGTGGATCGTTGTCGTCCAGAAATTATCCTCGTCGAGCCACTGCGCTAACGGATACCCCGCTAATGCTTCGGCACGCTGGCTGACAAAGGTGTAGCGATTCTGCTCGACGTCGCTTTCATAGACGACACCGTCGATCGATTCGATCAGGGCGCGATACCACGGCAGATCGGGTTGGGCGCTGTCCTGGTGATGTAGTTGCTCGCTCAGATCGATGGCGCACCCGACGGTGCCGCTGATCCGGTCATCGGCGGAACGGATCGGCGCAATCCAAGCCCGGTATATATGCCCGCTACTGAGGAAGTTGAATTGTGTTGGCGAGCCGGCCAGTGCCTGCTGGTGCATTTGGCGGGCCAGATCATGTTCGATGATCGGAGCGGTTGTTTCTTGGAAAAAGACGAAATCATCGGTACCGGTTCGGGAAGTCAAATTTAACTCCGTGTCGGTCGTCCATGAAAAACCTGCAAATTGGGGATTGAAGGGGGGGTGCTGCGCTTCAGCAAGCGGCGTTTCCGGTACCGTAAGGTGAGGCCGTGCGGCGAGGAAGCCTGTCGTGAGTTCGCCGATCCAACCGGCCAGCACGCCCGTAGCCACCCGCCCTTCGATGCGCTGGATGAGCGCGGTGGTCAGTTTTCCTAATTCGAGCGAGTCCATCGATGCAACTTGCGCCAGCTCTTGCCCGATCCGCTGAATATCCCCCGGCTGTAACGCCTCCTTGCTCAGTTGGTCTGCGATGACCTCGGCGAGTTGGTCGATCGCCTCATCGATATGTTGGCTCCTTCCTGTAATAAGATCATGCGAAATCTGGATCGTTTGCCACCGTCTGGCAATCTTCTCAGCCGAGGAATGCTGTGCCGCAAACTGCTGTAGATGTGCTGTCATCGGTGATCCATTTTCTCGTTATAGATAAAGCCTGCCCAGGATATTGCCGAGTTCTACAAGAGAATACGTGATGGGGATGCAAATTGAATAATGATTTTCGTAGGAGTTTAGTCCTATTTGTGCTACGTGTGGTCCTGGGTGATTGTTGTGGGGGTAGCAAATACGAAGGTACCAGTACATTTGTTCGCAAGAGATGATTGGTTTGCTTAACCGTGTCGCCCGAACTGTCGCTCCAGGTCGCCGAGGTTGACCTGCAACATCGTCGGGCGTCCGTGGGCGCAGGTACGCGGCAATGTGGTGCGTTCGAGTTGGCCGATCAGGGCGCGCATTTCCTCCAATGTGAGGCTCTGATTGGCGCGGATCGCGCTGTGGCAGGCGGTCGTCCCGGCCAACCGTTCCAGCCAACTGAGCGATTGGCCGCCTTGCGCCGCCTCTTCGAGGATCGCGATCAGCGTCTCACCGAGGTTGCGGACGCGCCCCGCCGCGAGTGGGGCCGGGACCGCCCGCACCGCCCAGGCGCGAGCGCCGAACGGCTCGATCGCGAAGCCCAGGGCGGCGAGATCGGCGTTCGCCGTTTCGAGTGCTTCGATTTGCGGCGGGGTGAGGTCGAGGACGAGCGGTTCGAGGAGCAATTGGCTATCCGGTGCGGCCCGCTCGGCCCCCGCGAGCAGTTGGTCGAGCAGGATCCGCTCGTGCGCCGCGTGCTGATCGATCAGGAAAACACCTTCCGGCCCTTCAGCGATGATATATGATGCCCCAGCCTGCCCGAGGACACGTAACGGTGGCAGGCGACCGGGCGGCGTCTCGGGTGTGGGTCGTGGCCCACCGCGCGGCGCGAGCGGGACCGGCAGCGGTGCGTGCGCGAGGGTGGTTGCGGGGAGTCCGTCGCGTTCCGGCACGGCCGCGATCGACGCGCGGATCGGTGCCTCTTCGCCATGTTGCGGGTGGTGGGGCAACGATTCCAGGGTGCCGACCGTACTGTTCGGCCAGCGTAACTGGATCCCGGTATCGAGATGGGTCTGCTGCAGCGGCTCGGCATAACGTACCGGCGAAAGGGTGAAGTCGGGGATGGCGCTGCGCCCGAAGTGCAAGACGGCGGCGCGTGTGGCGCGACTGAGCGCCCGACAGACGGCGCGCTCGTCGAGGAAACGGACTTCGCTCTTCGTCGGATGAACGTTGACATCGATCAACTCCAGTGGGAGGGCGATATCGACGACCGCGAGGGGGTGCCGCCCGATCATCAGGAGGCTATGATAGGCTTCTTCGAGGGCGAAACCGAGCGCCCGATTCTGGATCCAGCGCCCGTTAACGAAGAGCATAATCCCCTGGCGGTGGGCGCGGTTCAGCGAGGGCGCGCTGACATACCCATCGACGCGGACATTCGGCACTTCCGCCGCTTCGGCATCAAGCGGCAGCATCTGGGCGGCGATCTCCGCGCCGTGAATCCCGACGATCGCGTTGTGCCGCTCGCCGCTGCCGTCGGTCGATATCGTGCGGCGACCATCGATCAGCAACTCGAAACGGACTTCCGGGCGGGCCAGGGCGTAGGCGGTGACGATTCGACCGATCACGCCATGCTCGGTCGCGGCGGCGCGCAGGAATTTCAGGCGGGCAGGGACATTGGCGAAGAGTTCGCGCACGGTGATCGCGGTACCGGGCGGGCAGGCGACCGGACGTGGTGTGCTTCGCTCCGCGCCGCAACCGGTGATCTCGTAGCCGGACTGTGCGTCGGGGGTGCGGCTGACGATCGTGACGCGGGCGACAGCGGCGAGCGAGCCCAACGCTTCGCCACGGAACCCGAGCGTCGCGATATGCGTCAGATCGTCGGCGGTGCGAAGTTTGCTGGTGGCGTGCTGTTGCAAGGCGAGCAGGAGTTCTTCGCGCGGGATACCGCCGCCGTCGTCGGTCACTTTCAGCAACTCGCGCCCGCCGACGCGTACCTCGACGCTGATCCGCCGCGCGCCGGCATCAAGCGCGTTCTCGATCAATTCTTTCACCGCCGAGGCGGGCCGCTCGACCACCTCACCGGCGGCAATCTTCCCCACTAAATCGGGCGGCAGCAGGGTGATCGGCATCGCGGAGCCTGGACCTTTCGCGAGTAGTACGTACATGCCAAACGAGAATAGTGTAGCATAGCCAAGAATATCAGACAGTTCTCTGGTGAGTCGGCGATGCAAGCGTGGGTTTACGGTGCTTTCAAGCCAGGACGACAATCGAATCGTACTCGTTGGGTTTCCCACGTATCTGACCTGGCGGGTTTGCGTCGCCCTGTTGCGCGATTCGGCTGTCACCATCACCGCGCTCGTCGGTGTCGGCGAGGAGGAGCGTGCGGCGGATTCAATGCGCGAAGTTAGCCGTCTCGTACCGACCGCGCCGCCACGTTTCCGCGTGCATGTCTGCGATTGGTCGGCTCCCAACCTCGGGCGTGGACCGGTCTGGGAGGCGCTGCTTGCCGAGACGACGCAGCTGGTCGATCTGACCGGGGTCGGATCGCCCTGTGCCCCACGGCGAACGAGTCATCTCGACGCGCTCGTGAATCTGGCCGCTGCCTGTCCGCACTTGCGACGGTTCGATTATCTCTCGACCGCGTTGGTATCCGGCGATCGGATCGGAATCGTCGCTGAGGCGGAGTTCGCGCAGGGGCAGGGCTTCAAGAATAGCTGGGAAGCGTGGGCGTTCGTGGAGGAGCGACGGCTGCATGCCGCGCGGCTGGACGTGCCGCTGACGATCTACCGGCCTACCTTTCTCATCGGTGACTCGCGAACCGGCGAGATCGACCGATTCGACGGTCCGTATGCCATCTTGCGGTTTTTCGAGCAAATGGCGGCAATAAACCTTCCGCCACCAATGATCGGGCGCGGTGCAGCGGCAGCACCGATCGTCCCGATCGACTACGTTGCGGCGGCGATAGCGGGCCTCCTCCTATTGCCCGAGGCGGCAGGGAAGACGATCCAACTCGCCGACCCCGATGCGCCGACGATCTGGACCTCCTATCGCCGCTGTGCCGAATTGCTGATCGGTCGCACGCCACGCTACAGCCTGAGACCCGGCCTTGCCACGCGACTCTTAAGTTCCCGCTCGTTGCGTCGATGGGACATATCCCCTGAGATCGTGCCGTACTTGAACCATCGGGTGACGTACGAGACGCGAACAGCCTATGCGTTGCTGGCACCGCTCGGCATCTTTCCGCCGTTGTTTCGGGAATATGCGCCCGCACTGGTGGAGTTTTTCGCCAATCATTGCGACGATCCCAGGTTCGGCGCTGGTCTGGCATAATGCGCGCGTGATCGAGACTCAGCCATATTGCGTGACGTCACCGTACACTTTCTTTCGCTAGCTTCTTTCGCTAGCCTGTAGCTTCTATAGAAGGAGAAGGGATCATGGCGGAAGCTCCCGTATCTGAAGAAACGATCGGTCGCCTGCGTAGCAATGCCGCACGCGCAGGGATCGTGCTGAGTGAGGCCGATCTGGCGCGGATCGCGACCGGGCCGTTTCTCCGCAACGTCGATGCTTTCGTCCAGCTGGTCGAGCAGACGTCGGTCGATACCGTGCCGGACGACCTGAAAGATTGGAACGATCTGAGCCTCTCATCTAACGCCACGGCGGCTGAGAGCCCCATTCTCGCCGCCCTGAACACCGATCCACGCGATCCTTTTGCGCCGCTCCACGTCGTCGCGGCGGCGATCGCCGCGCGGGAGGTATCGCCGGTCGAACTGACCGAACTGATCCTGGCGCGGATCGAACAGCACGACCCGGCCTTGAATGCCTATCAGCTTGTCCTGGCCGATGACGCGCGGGCGACCGCGCGCGAGGCCGAACGCGCGATCAACGCTGGAGAGCTGCGCGGTCCCTTCCACGGCGTGCCGTTCGCGATCAAAGACTTGCTGGCGACGGCGGGGATTCGGACGACCGCCGGCTCGAAGATCCTGGCCGACTGGATCCCGGACGCCGACGCGACGGCGGTGCGACGCCTGCGCGAGGCGGGGGCGGTGATCATCGGCAAGACGCGGATGAGTGAGTTCGCCTACAATCCCTCATCCTGGAATGTCCATTACGGCGCGACGCACAACCCCTGGAATCTCGAGCGCGATACCGGTGGTTCGAGCAGCGGTTCGGCGGCGGCGGTGGCGGCTGGGCTGGCGTACGCCGCGCTGGGCTCAGACACCGGTTGCTCGATCCGCACGCCGAGCGCCCTCTGCGGGATCGTCGGCCTGAAGCCGACTTTTGGGCGGATCAGCCTCGCCGGGGCGGTCAGCCTCTCCTGGTCGCTCGATCACCTGGGGCCGATGACCCGTTCGGTGCGCGATGCGGCGCTGGTCCTCAATCTCCTCGCCGGTCACGATCCCGCCGATGGACGCACGCGGCGCGGCGCGGTTCCCGACTTCACGCGCGGCCTAGAGAACCCCGACGCGGTGCGCGGGCTGCGGATCGGGGCGATCCGCGACGATCATTCATTCTTCGGGCCACCGTCGGCTGATGCGAACGCAGCGTGGGAAGCCGGGCTGCGTGCTCTCGCCGATGCCGGTGCGGAAATCGTGGACATCGATATGCCGGAGATGGAAGCGTTGCGGGTGGTCGGCTCGCCGCTGATCGGTTTGGAAGCGGCGGCATACCACGAACGATCGCTGCGCGAGCGCCCGCAGGATCTGGGCGAGTTCCCGCGCGATCGGTTGACCGTCTCGTACGCCTATGGCCCGACCGCTTACACCCAGGCGCAGCAGACACGCGCCATGCTGCGGGCGCGGTGTGACCAGCTCTGGGAACGCGTCGATCTCCTTTCGTCGCCCGCGTTGGGTTATGGCGCGCCGCCACTCGGCGACCCGAGCGCCAATACCCGCTTCATGCACCCGTTCAACTGTCTCGGCTGGCCCGCGATCGTCGTGCCGACCGGGCTGACCGCCGATGGTCTGCCCCTGGCGACACAGGTGATCGGTCGCCCGTGGGACGAGTCCCGCGTATTGCAGGCTGGTCGCGTGATCGAGCGCGATGGGCCGTGGCAAGGGCGACGGCCACAGGGGTATTAACCGTAGAGCCCGCTGTGCGACGTGACATAAACGTGTGGGCAGACCCCCGGCTGCGGGTAGGGAAGGTAGAACGGTGAAACCTGAAACCTTTGAGTTTCTGCCCGATGATCCGCCGGTCAACAGCGCGCTCGTCGGCGCGTTGTTCGATGCCTGGGCGGAACTTGACTTGGTCATTTCTACGCTGTCAGCGATCGATATGGTTGAGCCGTGGTTCGATGGCAGCGCGTTCGCCTGGACCTACGCGCATGTCGCCAACAACGTTGGTGCGTGGCTCAATGGGCGTTTCCAACGGTGTGCGCCTCATCCACTCATCGGTGAGCAGCACTTTCGCTTCGGCGGCGATGGGCGGGCTACCGACTGGCCCGCGATTGCAGCCGGTGTCGCGGAGGTTTACTCCGTGACACGCCGCTACCTCACGCCCTTGCGTGAAGCCGATCTTGACGTCGTGATCCCCTATGACGGACATATCATCGAGTTGCACGCCACTGGCCTGTCATTACGCCATGCCGTGACGATGAACCTGATCCACTGCCACTACCATATCGGCGAGATCGCGACGAAGCGGGGATTGCTCGGTCACCAAGTGCCGCATCTGCCAGGGCCACAGCAGCGGTTGGTGTTGAAAGGGCACGCTACAATCTAATCACGACAGTTATCTTTCGAGGAATGGTGAATCTCCGAGATGACCGTCACCTAAAACACTTTCGTCCTCTCGTCCTCTCTGCGCGTCTCTGCGTCTCTGCGGTGAACCCCGTCTCTCCCCGCGTCTCTGTGTCCTCTGTGCGCTCTGTGGTTAAAATCCCTCGTCCTCCCTACTTCTTCGACACCCACTTGTTCCCGCGCTCGTAGAAGCGCCAGGGCTGCGAGATCCACGGCTCGCCCGCGAACTTGATCCCGATCCGTGGGCGGGCGACGATATCCTCGTCGCGCACCGCCAGGCCGCGATCTTCGAGGTACATTTGGTCGCCGGCGAGATCGAAGCCGTTATGGCGACGGTCGATCCCGAGGACTTTGCAGAGGCGACCCGGCCCGTTAGCGCCGCCCACGATCCCTTCCAGCGGTTCGAGCGCACGGATGAGGATCGCGGCGGGGTGCCCCTGTGGTCCGGTGACGAGATTCAGGCAGTGGTGGATCCCGTAGATGAGGTAGACGTAGGCGTAGCCCGCCGCGCCGAACATCACCGCCGCGCGGCCACCCGGCCCGGAGCGGGCGTGCGAGGCGGCATCCTCAGGCCCTTCGTATGCCTCGACCTCGACGATCCTCCCGGCCTGCGTCCCCGCCTCGCCATGCCAGACCAATACCATCCCCAGCGCCTCGCGCGCCACGAGCAGCGCGGGACGGTCGTAGAAATCGTGCAGGAGTTTGCGGCCAGGGGTTGGGGCTTCGGTCATCAGCGCCTCAATCTTTTCTGGATGGGATCGCGTTGTCAATGTCAGGGGCTAGGCCAGTGCTGTTGCGCTCGCTTCGAGCGCGAGCTTTGCCGCCGACTCCGCGTGCAGGCGCGTCGTGTCAAAGAGCGGTACGGAGGCATCGCCCGCGCCAACGAGCAGCATGATCTCCGTGCAGCCGAGGATGATCGCCTCCGCCCCTTGCTCGACTAGACGGGCCATGATCTGACGGTATTCCTCGCGCGACGCTTCGCGGATGATCCCGAGGCAGAGTTCATCGTAGATCACCCGATGGACCGTCGCGCGGTCGTCTTCATCGGGGACCAGCACCCGCAGCCCGTGATCGTGTTCGAGTCGCCCGCGATAGAAATCTTGCTCCATCGTGAAGCGAGTGCCGAGCAGCCCGATCTGCGTGAATCCGCCCGCCTTGATCTGTGCGGCGGTCGGATCGGCGATGTGGACGAACGGGATCGCCACCGCCCCGGTGATCGCCGCCGCGACCTTGTGCATCGTGTTGGTGCAGAGGAGGATAAAATCCGCGCTGCCACGTTCGAGTCGTTGCGCCGCATCCGCCAGAATCGCTCCGGCCTGTTCCCATTCGCCCGCGTGCTGCAACTGCTCGATCGCGGCGAAATCGACGCTGTAGAGCAGTATCTGCGCCGAGTGCAGCCCGCCGAGTTGCGCTTTGACTGCCTCGTTGATGATCCGGTAGTACTCGGCCGATGATTCCCAACTCATCCCACCGATCAGGCCGATCGTTTTCATCGCCGCCCCCATCCTTCGCGCCGTTGCCTAACATACTCCTGCACAGCTATCCCTGCCCAGATTGCAGCGCCAGACCTTCTTAACTCAAGGCGTTGTGCTTCCTGCGCCCCGGCGATTGTTGCTTGAGGTTCCTCGTGTCCGAGATCATCGCCGCTTACCCCAACGCCGTCAGGCGCTCTTGCAGCAGGCGCACGCGCTCTTGCGCGCCCTTGAGGCGGTCTCGCTGGACCTGTACCACTTTGTCCGGGGCACGGGCGATAAACCCTTCGTTCGACAGCATCGCGTTCGCCCGCCCGACTTCCGCCTCGGCGGCTTCGATCTCCTTGGTCAGGCGGGCGTGCTCGGCGTCGCGATCAACGAGGCCATCGAGAGGCAGGTAGATCGCGAAGTCTTCCACCACCAGCGTAAGGGCTCCTTCGGGGGCGGTCGCCTCCGTGACGATCTGTAGTTCGTCCGGCGCGACCCGCGCCAGAAAAGCGAACTCCGCGCGGGTCGTCTCGAACTCGGCGGTGTACGGCCCGGCAACGATCGCGGCGATCCGCTTGCCCGGCTCGATGTTGCTCTCCGCACGGGCGTTGCGGATGGCGCGCGTCGCTTCTTGCAGCCGCGTGAAGGCGCGCTCCTCTGCCGGGTAGCTCGCCCCGGCTGTCGGCCAGGGGGCGACGATCAGCATCTCGCCCGCGTGGGGCAGATGCTGCCACAATTCCTCGGAGACGAACGGCATCGTCGGGTGGAGGAGGCGTAGCGTGCGCTCGAAGACGTAGACGAGCGTCTGCCGCACCGCCGCCTGTGCCACTTCGTCGGTGCCTTGGAGGCGCACCTTGGCCGCTTCGATATACCAATCGGCGAACTCGTTCCAGAAGAACTCGTAGAGCCCACGCGCCGCCTCGCCGAACTCGAACCGTTCGAGGGCGCGGGTGGTATCGTCGGTCGTCCGCGCGAGTCGGCTCAGAATCCACTTGTCGGTCGTACTCAGCGCTGCGCCGTCCGGTTCGCTCGGTGCGCCGTCGGCGTCGCGCGTGATCGTCGCTTCGCCGGTGTTGGCGATCACGAAGCGGGCGGCCTGCCAGAGCTTGTTGGCGAAGTTGCGGCTCGCCTCGATCTTGCCCATGCTCAGTTTCAGATCGGCCCCGGTCGCCCCCGCCGTCACGAGCGCGTAGCGTAGGGCGTCGGTGCCGAACTGCGCGGTGATCTCGGTCGGGTCCAGCACATTGCCCTTGGTCTTGCTCATCCGCTGGCCGTTTTCGTCGCGGACGGTGCCGTGGAAGTAGACCGTCTCGAACGGTGGCTTGCCCATGAACTCGATCCCGAAGAAGATCATCCGCGCGACCCAGAGAAAGATGATGTCGTAGCCGGTCTCCATCACGTCGCCGGGGTAGAAACGCGCCAGATCGGGGGTCTTGTCCGGCCAGCCGAGGGTGCTGAACGGCCAGAGCCCCGAGGAGAACCAGGTGTCGAGGACATCGGGGTCTTGCTCGATCTGCGTGCTGCCGCAGGCTTCGCAACGCTCGATCGTCTCCTGATCGGTCGCGGTCATGTGTTCGCAGTCTTTGCAGTACCAGACCGGGATCCGGTGGCCCCACCAGAGCTGCCGCGAGATGCACCAATCGAGGATGTTCTCCATCCAGTGCAGATAGATCCCGGTGAACCGCTCCGGCACCATCCGCACTTGCCCGCTCTTGACCACCTCGATCGCGGGGGCAGCGAGCGGCTGCATATTGACCCACCACTGGGTGCTGATCAGCGGCTGCACGATCGTGCCGCACCGCTCGCAGTGTCCGACCGCATGGGTGTGCGGCTCCACCTTCACGAGTTGATCGTGTTGGCGCAGCCATTCCACGATATTGAGGCGGCAGGCCATCGTCGTCTGCCCCGCGAACGGCCCCGCCTCGGCGTTCATCGTGTCGTCGAGATTCATCACGTTCAGCGCGGGCAGGCCGTGGCGCTGGCCGATCCCGAAGTCGACCGGGTCGTGCGCCGGGGTGACTTTCACCGCGCCGGTACCGAACGCCGGATCGACCGCATCGTCGGCGACGATCGGGATACGGCGACCGAGGACCGGCACGATCGCCTCTTTGCCGAGGAGATCGGCGTAGCGGGCATCGTCCGGGTGGACCGCGATCCCGGTGTCGCCGAGGATCGTCTCGGGGCGCGTCGTCGCCACGGTGATCCAGCGGTCGGGCTCATCGGCGATCTGGTAGCGTACCTGCCAGATACTCGATACCTCGTCCTCGTAGATGACTTCGAGATCGGAGAGGGCCGTGCGGCAGCGCGGGCACCAGTTGATCATCCGCTCGCCACGATAGATCAGCCCCTTGTCGTAGAGTCGCTTGAACGCGGTACGCACCGCGCGGGCCGGGCCGGGGTCCATCGTGAAGGCGAAGCGCGACCAGTCGGTCGATGCACCGAGGATCCGCAACTGCTCGCGAATCCGTCCGCGATAGCTGTCCATCCAATCCCAGACGGTCGCCAGGAACTGATCACGGCCGAGATCGTGGCGGGTCAGGCCGTCTTTGGCGATCTCTTTCTCCACCACCCACTGCCCGGCGATCCCGGCGTGGTCGGCCCCCGGAATCCAGAGTGCCGGGCGGCCGCGCATCCGCTGCCAACGGATCATGATGTCCTCGACCGTGCTGAAGAGGGCGTGGCCGATATGCAGTTCACCGGTCACGTTCGGCGGCGGCATCACGATCACGAACGGATCATCGTCCGGGCTGGTGGCCGCACGCGGGGCGAAGTGGCCCGCGCTGTCCCAACGTTCGTACCAGCTACTTTCCACCTGTTTCGGATCGTACGTCTTGGCTAGCTCCCCAGATGTGCTGGTCATGGTATCCCTCCTCGGTTGGCGCATCGGCGGGCGAATAGGTAGGCGACTTGGCATCGCAGCGGGCCACGCCACAGGAGTCTGCAACGGGCGACTTAAATGAGCAGCGCCTCATCCTTCTCCAAGGACGAGGCGCTGCTCGTGGTACCACCCTGATTCGGCTGGACCGCCCTTAATTAAGAGCGGCACAACCCTCATCTGCGCGGTAACGGGCGCACCCGGGGAGACTTCGGCACTCACCGTGCTTGGGCCTCTCGACTCACAGGTGACTTCGACGGCTGTCCGGCGCGGGGGGCTTTCAATCAGTGGCCCCCGAAACGTATCGCGCTACGTTCGCTCTTCCCTGTCGCGGACAGAAACGTCTACTACTCCTGCTCGGCGTCATTCTTTCGTATCAGTCAATCTTAGAAGCCTGAGGCGGAAGGTGTCAAGGTGCGGAGAATGCGCCGGGTCTGTGGTGTTATGGCACTACCGGGCTACCCGCCGGTCGCGCTGGCGTGGTTGGGGTTGTCGGCAGGACCGTTGGCAGGCGCGGTGCAACGGATGGGGCCGTAGATGGCGTTAGGGCCGGTGCTGTTGGTGCGACCGTTGGTTTGGTCACCGACGTGCGGGTCGGCGCAGCGCCCGGTAGCACGATCTCCGTCGGGGCTGGCGTAGTGGTGCCGCTCACTGCCGCCGTCGGCGATTCTACGACGCCCGGTATCGCGGTCGGCTCAGCCTGGGGCGCGGGGTCGCTGACTTCCTGCACCACGACCCCGAACGAGGTCTTCCCGTTGTCGGCATCCGCGCGACCGAGCAACGCGGCGACCGGTTTCTTGGCGACCGCCTCGAATGCCGTGATCGAGCCGAGCGCCAACCCGAAGACAAGCACGATCGCGGCGCCGATCGCCCCCCCATGCAAGCGGCGTCGCGGCTGGTCGGCGGCTGTTGGAATGACCTCGCGCGTCACCACCCCGGTCTGTGGATTACGTCGAATCAGGACTCTGGCCTGTGCCCGCTCGATCGACTGCTTATAGAGCGCGCCGCCGAGCGTGGCGACGACACTCGTGATCGCGGCCCCGATCAAGGTGCCACCGATGCCGAAGTACGAGGCGACGACCGCCGCCGTTACCGAGGCCAGCGCGCCCGAAGAAATTTGTGCCACGCTCACACCAAGCGCTGGCTGTCGCTGTTGTCCCTGCTCCATTGGCCCCCTCTCACGCTGTGCTAACGTCAAACCATGCCGGCACAGCTACGCAGCTTCATGGTGCTGCCCCCCTTAAAACTCGCCACAATGCTGACGGTCGCAACCGAGCTGCGACGCGGTGACTGTCCGTTGCCTCGGCGGTGGGGATAGCTGCTGCGTGAATCGGCTGTCGAGAGGGCGAAAACCAATACTTCCCAATTGACAGCATTAGGGGTGCGCCCTACAATTTGGATCCGTACTGCAACGCTTGGCGCGTTATGAAGAAGCCGCGTTACCGAACGGCGCTGCGAACACGGTGTCGGCAACCCTGCCGGGGCCACAAAGTAGGGAGAGCGAGCGAGCGTGGAAAATCGGAACACCGAGAACCAACCGATCCGGGTCGCGATCATCGGCGTGGGCAACTGTGCCTCGTCGCTCGTTCAAGGGGTGACGTATTACCAGGATGCGCCCGAGGACCAGCGCGTGCCCGGCCTCATGCACGTCAATCTTGGCGGTTACCATGTGCGCGATATCGAGTTCACCGCCGCCTTCGACATCGACATCAATAAGGTGGGCAGAGATCTCAGCGAGGCGATCTACGCCGAGCCGAACAACACCTATAAGTTTGCCGATGTGCCGTTCCTCAATGTCCCGGTCCACCGCGGGATGACCCACGACGGCCTCGGCAAGTACCTT